>Ga0070741_10002854_pt1 | contig 44842 bp, 46 predicted proteins | sample Coa_R1_4_FD_66440 | JGI IMG/M metagenome (GOLD analysis project Ga0070741, IMG submission 66440) | Surface soil microbial communities from Centralia Pennsylvania, which are recovering from an underground coalmine fire - Coalmine... | ecosystem: Environmental > Terrestrial > Soil > Unclassified ... | reverse complement strand
TAGCATCGAGTTGTTCTGAAAGGACGCGTGTCGATGAACAACACCCTGCTGCTTGACACGCAGACCATGAATCGGCTGCGCGAATTCGCATTCAGCGATGAGGACTTCGAGGCGCTGCGCAAGCTGGTGAAGCAGATCACCGGCATCAACCTTTCGGAGCAGAAGCGCGAGCTCGTGTACGGTCGGCTGGCGCGCCGCCTGCGGGCTCTGCAGCTCAGGAGCTTCGCGCAGTACCGCGAGTTTCTCGCCGGTGACAGCGGCAGCGAGATCGCTCAGCTCTGCAATGCGATCACGACCAATCTCACCTCGTTCTTTCGTGAGCCCCATCACTTTGACTACCTGCGCGAGCACGTGCTCGAGCCGCTGCGGGCGAGCTCAGCGCGCGCCAGCCGGCTGCGCATCTGGTCCGCCGGCTGCTCGACGGGCGAAGAGGCTTACTCACTCGGCATCACGGTACTGGAAACCTTCCCCGATGCGAGCCGCTGGGATGTACGCATTCTCGCCACCGATCTGGATTCGGACGTTCTCGCGCACGCGCGCGGTGGCATCTATCCCGCAGAGCGCCTGAAGAACATCTCCGCCGAACGGCGCGCCCGTTTCTTCGTGGAGCGTTCGGAGGCGGACGGCCCTTGTTATGAAGTGCTCCCCGAGCTCAAGGCACTCATCGCCTTCAAGCAGCTCAATCTCATGCATCCGCTGCCGATGCACGGTCCGCTGCGGGCGATCTTCTGCCGCAATGTCGTGATCTATTTCGACAAGAACACTCAGCGCGAGCTGTTCGCGCGCCTCTCGCGCCTGCAGCGCCCCGGTGATCTGCTGTGTCTGGGACACTCCGAGAGCCTGTTCAAGGTGAGTGACGATTACACGCTGATGGGCAAGACGGTGTACCGGAGAGTTTGATGCGACCCGACGCGCCCGCACCCTCGAAGTCCCGGCAGCCTCCGATGCTGCCCGGCTTCGAGCACATGCAACGCTTCTGGGATCCGCAAATCGGCCACTGGACCGTGAAGATCCTGCCGGGCGAATACTTCGTCACCCAGGGCAAGGATGCCATCAGCACGGTGCTCGGGTCCTGCATCTCCGCCTGCGTCCGCGACCCGGTGCGCAATGTCGGCGGAATGAACCATTTCATGCTGCCGGAAGACGCCTCCGGCGGCCCGAACGCGTGGCTCGATCCCGCCGTGGGACTCGCCACCCGCTATGGCTCCTATGCGATGGAAAATCTGATCAATGACCTTTTGAAGCTCGGGGCCGTTCGCGAGCGTCTGGAAATCAAGGTCTTCGGCGGCGGGCGCGTGCTGTCCGGCCTGACCGACGTCGGTGCCCGCAACATCGCCTTCATCCGCAACTATGTGCGGCTCGAGGGCTACCGCATCGCTGCGGAGGATCTCGGCGGCACGCAGCCGCGCAAAGTCGTGTATTTCCCCGAAAGCGGGCTGGCGAGGATGCGGCGGCTGCGTCCGGTCGAGAACCGCATCATCAGCCACCACGAGCAGCTCTACCTCGCCAGCATCGGCAGCAAGGCCGCCGGTGGCGGCGATGTCGAGCTCTTCGATTGATGAGATCCGGGACGGCATCGCCATGACCCACTCCGCCCAATCCGGACCGAGCCCCGCCAAGCGCCCCATCCGAGTGCTGATCGTCGATGATTCCGCACTGGTGCGCAGCCTGCTGACGAGCATCCTGCGAACGGACCCGGGCATCGAGGTCGTGGGGGTTGCGGGGGATGCTCACGTGGCGCGCGAGAAGATCAAACTTCTGCAGCCGGACGTTCTGACCCTCGATGTGGAGATGCCGCGGATGGACGGCATCACCTTTCTCCGAAATCTCATGCGCCTGAGGCCGATGCCCGTCGTCATGGTCTCATCGCTCACCGAGCGCGGCGCCGATGTCACGCTGGATGCGCTGGCACTCGGGGCGGTGGACTATCTGACCAAGCCCAGGATCGATCTGGCCGCCACCCTCAAGGATTACAGCGAGGAGCTGATCGAGAAGATCCGCACCGCCGCGAGAGCCAGCGTTCGGGCCCTGGAGCCCCTGCGTGCTATACGGCCAACCGCGAATCTCACGGCGATACTGCCGCAACTGCCCCGCGCCAGATCGCTGCGGACCACGGACCGCTTCGTAGCCATTGGCGCATCCACCGGTGGCACCGAGGCGATCAAGGAAGTGCTCACGAGGTTGCCGGCGGATTCTCCGGGAGTTGTGATCACGCAGCACATTCCCAAGGCCTTCAGCACACCCTTCGCCAAGCGGATGAACGACTGCTGTCAGTTGACCGTCTACGAAGCGGAGGACGGTCAGCAACTGCTTGCTGGGCACGCCTACATCGCACCGGGAGACCGCCATCTGATGGTCGTGCGCGATGGCGCGCGATACGTCCTGCGACTCGACGACGGTCTGCCGGTCAACCGCCATAAGCCGTCGGTTGACGTGCTGTTCCGCTCGGTCGCCCAGAATGCCGGTCCCAATGCGATCGGCGTCCTGCTGACCGGCATGGGCAAGGATGGGGCCCGCGGGCTGCGGGAAATGCTCGATTCGGGCAGCCGCACGATCGCCCAGGACGAGGCCAGCAGTGTCGTGTGGGGAATGCCCGGGGAGGCGGTCGCCCTGGGGGCGGCCCAGCATGTCCTGAGCCTGGGGACGGTGGCGGCAAAGATCCTGGCCCTGGCCGAATCGATGGATCTCGGCGGCCAAAAGCGCGAGCCGTGATGCACTGCCCGGACATAAGTCCCCACAAACGGAGAGGATTGAGGGGTTACTGATGCGAGACCGCGATGAATAAAGCCTCTGCACAGCCTGACGGCGCACCCGGCGACCCGCGCGCCTTTGCCTTCGTGCAACAGCTCGCCAGCGAGCTCTCCAAGGGCAAGGTCGATTTACCGAGCTTCCCGGACGTGGCGCTGCGCGTGCGCAAAGTCCTGTCCGACGAGAACGTCTCCCAGGACAAGGTCGTCCGGGTCGTCGGATCCGAGCCCGCCCTGGCCGCACGGTTGATGCAGATCGCGAACTCGGCCGCGCTCAATTTCAGCGGCAAGCCAATCACCGAGCTGCGAACAGCGATCGCGCGCATGGGGTTCAACATGGTGCGCAGCGCGGCCATCGCATTCGCCATGTCGCAGCTGAAGAAAGTGGACTCCCTGAAAGGGCTGGAGGCGCCGCTGGAGGACCTGTGGAAGCGCAGTGCCACCGTCGCAGCGATGTCGCATGCCGTCGCACGGCGCTTCAGCCGCGTCAACCCGGACACCGCGTTGCTGGCAGGGCTGCTGCACGGCATCGGTCAGCTTTATATCCTGACTCGCTCGAGTCAGCATCCTGGCCTGTTCGAGAACCAGGTTGCGTACGCCGGCATCGTCCGCGATTGGCACAGTGCGATCGCCAAGGCTCTGCTGGAGAACTGGGACATGACGGAAGAGATCGTGGAAGCCGTCAGCAATTACGAGGACCTGGAGCGCGTCCACAGCGGGCCGGTGGACCTCACCGACGTGCTCACAGTCGGTAATCTGCTGGCCGCCTTCAAGAGTCATCCCGAGAACATCGAGCTCAACATGCACGATGTGGCTGCGTGCAAGCGCATGCAGGCGGACCGGGCCGCCTACGAGGAGCTCATCAAGGAATCCGAGCACGAGATCGACAACCTGCTGCAGGCGCTTGGGACCTGAGCCGCGGCACGCGGAGTAAACCATGAGTGTGGCACAATCAACTTCACGCACGGCCGAGCAGCAGGAAGCCACTCAAGGAAGCGTCGCCTTCAATTTCGTCCAGGCCCTGGCCGCCGAGCTCTCCTCGGGCAAGATCGAGCTGCCGGGCTTCCCGCACATCGTCATGCGGGTACAGAAAATCCTCGCCGATGAGAACGCGGACACCTCGCGCATCGTGCGGGTGCTGGGCAGCGAGCCGGTGCTCGCCTCGCAGATCGTCTGCATGGCCAACTCCGCCGCCCTCAACCCTGGCGGCGCAGTGGTCGCCGACCTGCGCGCCGCGGTGGCACGGGTCGGACTGGATACGGTGCGCTCGGCGACGATCTCTTTCGCTGTGCGTCAGCTTCACGATGCGCCCCTGCTGAAAGGCCTGGAGGCGCCGCTCGGAGTGCTCTGGCGACGCAGCGTGCTGGTCGCCAGCCTGAGCTGCGTGATCGCCCGTCGTCTGACCAGCGTCAATCCTGACACGGCCCTGCTCGCAGGCCTGCTGCAGGGTATCGGCCGCCTTTACATCCTGACCCGGGCCAGCGGGCATCGCACCCTGTTCGCCGACCAGGATATCTACCGCACGATCGAGCAGGATTGGCATCTCAGCATCGCCGCGGCGCTGCTGGAGAACTGGGGCATTGCCGAGGAGATCGTCCAGGCGGTGCAGGAGTCGGAGAACCTCGAGCGCGAGGCCCGCGGCCTGCTTTCTCTCACGGACGTGCTGGTCGCCGCCACGATCCTGGCCGAGCACCACAATCAACCTCAGGCACTGTACGCGCAGATGCACTGTGCCCGGCCGCTGCAGCGATTGAAGCTCGATGCGAGCGCCTGCGAGAAGTTCATTTCCGAATCGGCGCAGGACATCGAGTCCCTGCGCGAAGCGCTGGGCTGAAGCCGCACGACAGCTGAGCGCGCGGGCAGGAAGCCCGCCCGGGCGAGTGGGCAGCCCTCAGACCGCTCCCAGGATTCGCTTGGATTGCCCGGCTGCAGAGTAGCCGCGCGGTCCGTAGATGACGGTCATGTTGGACTCGCCTCTGAGCACGGCCAGACGTCGCTCGACGTGCCTGAGCATCGCCGTCACCAGGGCCCCGTTTCTGTCATTCAGATTGCGGCAGCGCAGGGCGCGCTGTGCACAGTCGCTCAGGGTCGGCAGAAGCGAGCCGTCCGGGTCACACCAGCTCATGAGCGCCTCGAGTCCGGGCTTGTCGTCCGAGTGCCCATGCAGGCGACAGAGCGCGCGACGCTGCTCCTCGATTTGTGCCAGCGAGCCGAGCTGCTCCTGGCGAGTGCGGGCCGTGCTCTGGATCTTCTCCATGTCCTGCGCGGCGAGCGCCTGATGCTCGCGCTCGAGAAGCGCCTCGAATTGCCGCAACCCGGCGGCTTCCTCGCTCAGCAAGCTGGCGAGGCACTCGCGACTGGCATCCCGCTCCACACTCTACTCCGCAGGCTCACCCTGTTGGGGCAGGCCTCCGAGAGCGCGCTCCAGCTGCGTGAGCTGATCGGCGATCTGCTCGGGGCGAACCGCGTAGGTTCCCTGCTCGATCGCGGTACGCAGGGCTGCGACTCGCGCCTCGTTGATGGGGGGAACGTCGCGCAGCGTCTGCTCTAGGGCCGCAAGAGTGCGCGCCGTTCCGGTGATCTGGACATCGCTGGAGTCCGCCGTGGAGGTTTCGCCACCCGCCGCGTCCTTGGATCGCGGCACGGCCGTCCCAGCACCCACCGAGGCGCTCTGGAGGCCATCGACTCCGCTGATCTTGCCGGCCACGGGATTCTCCTTCGAGAGGAAGTACCTCTGAGGCTGTATCGGCCGGCGATGGAGGAACTTTAGATGAGACCTGCGTCACACTTTGCGCAGGCCCGCTGAAGGCTCCGGGCCATCCAGAGCTCTGGCTATGCCTTGGTCGCGAGCACCCGGCCGGATCCGCCGGTTGCGTGCGCTCCCCGGGCGCCGTATGTGACCGTCTCACGACGACTCTCGATGAGGACACCGAGCCGCTCCTGCACGTGCTTGAGGCGGGCCCCGACGAGTGCCCCGTTACGGTCGTTGAGCTTGCGGCAGCTCGCAGCGACCGCCAGGCATTTGGCCCAGACGGCAGCGAGCGTGCCCTGCGGATCGCACCAGCGCAGCAGCTCCTGGACGCCTTTGGCATCATGAGTGCGTCCTGATGCGAGGCACAGCACCCGCCGCTCCTCATCCAGCGCAAGAATGCGGGCTACGCAGCGCTGCCGCTCGCGCGAGGCCTCCTCGAGCGAGACGACCTCACTCGCGACGAGGTACTCGTGTTCCTTCTCGAGAAGCCTCGACAGCTCCTCGAGCAGATGCGTCTCCTGCGCCATCAGGGCGCCGAGCTTTTCACGGCACAGGCCGGCCTCCATGGCCTAGATTTCCGCCAGCGGCAGCGCGGCCAGGGAGCGTTCCGCGCCGATCAGGCCGGAGGCCACCTGCTCCGGGACCACCTGGTAGCGCCCGCTCGCGATCGCCTGGCTGAGTGCGGCCACGCGGTTCGCGTCCACTGCCGGCTGCCTCGCCAGGGACTGCTCCAGCTGTGCGAGCAGCGCGGCGGTGCTGGTGATCTGCACTTCGCCCGAGTCGGCCTGATTTTCCTGCGCGCCCGAGGAGGCGCCGCCCGATGAGGTGGAGGTCTTGCGAGCCTGCCCCAGCGTCGGACCATTCAGCTCAATTCCAGTCAGATTGACGGCCACGCGTGGCCCTCCTGCTTCGAGATCCTTGCATAGCGGCCCGCGGCCGCCGAACTTGAGAGCGTGCTCACGATTTTTACCGGGCGATTCTCACCAGGTCGGCCGTCTCGACGACGCCTTCGACGACCCGGAGCGAGCTCAGGTTCTGTACCTGGATGCGGGCGCCCGCGGCACCGTCGCTCATCGCTCGCCCGCTCGCCCGCACTTCGATCAGATCGCCGGAGGAGAGCAGCGTCACCTCCTGGCCACGCCGAACGATCAGATCGGGCGCAAACATATCAGCGGTGAGCAGCGTCCCCGCAGCCAACGGACGGCGCACGGTCCGGTTGCTCAGCTCGGTCGGGCTGCTCAGATAGGCGGTTCCGGGCCCTGCGGTCTTGTGCATCTCGGTCATGACATCCGCCACGGTCAGGCGCGAGTCGCGCCCTACCGCGTGGCTCAGCACGAGCACATTGATAGTGCTCTCGACTGTCACCGGAACATACACGGTCCAGTGGTTTGCCCCGGCGCACGTCACCCCGATGGTCATGCGCGCCTGCAGAGGCATTCCGGGTGGCAAGGCCGCACTCAACGCCTGAGAACAGTGTGGCAGCCGCAAACGACTGTCGAGTTGCCCCACCGTGACTGTGTTGCCGCCAGGACTCGGCGGCAGAAGTCCTTTGACACAGGACTGGGCCGCCGCACGGATCGTTGCCAGAGATTCCGCTGCCGGGGCGGCCGTCGACGTCTGAGCCGAGGAAGGCCCTGACCACAAGCCCATGAGGGCCAGCGCGCCCCACCCTGCACGTAAGGCGGCGCGTGCTCCCCTGAAGTGTCGATTAGCCGTCACACTGTCGATCATGCCGGATAGCTTGCAAATGCCGCGCCAGCTCTTTGGAGCGGCGAGCGCCATGAAAACGACGCCGGCAACGGGATCCACGACAGGTGGTGCAGCGTAGCCAAACAGCAAGAGGCCCTTCTAAAGTTCCGCAGCTGCGTGCCGCTAACCTCTGCGAAGCGGCAGGCAGGCGCCCCTGCGCCTGCGATCGAGCGGCAAACTCTTGCCGTGCGCGTGATCGCCCTCACGCCCCGAGAGCCGACGACCCTCCCACCGATGCCCCCGCGGCCCGTGGCATGCGGATTGCAATCCGTCCGTCAGGTCATTCTTTTGACGGATCGTACGCAGCATGCCGCTCAATCTCGACACGTACCTGGGCGTTCACGCGGACGCACTGAAGTTGCAATCGCGGCGCATGGAAGTGCTCGCGAACAACCTCGCCAATGTCGACACGCCCAACTTCAAGGCGCGTGATATCGATTTCCGCAGGGCTCTGGCGGCTGCGGGCGGTGCGGATGCCCCGGTGAAAATGGCGGCTACCGATCCCCGCCACCTCGGCGCCGACCCGGCATCGGTCCAGGAGGCTGACCTCAAGTACCGCGTCCCGCTCGCACCGGCCCTGGATGGGAACACCGTGGATGCGCAGCAGGAGCAGGCCGCTTTCGCTGACAACACCGTGCGCTATCAAGCCACGCTGACGTTCCTGTCCACGCGCTTCAAGAACCTCCTCACCGCCATCACGGGCTCGTGAGCGATCGACCGGAGCAACTGACATGTCCTCTTTCAAGATATTCGACATCGTAGGATCGGGACTCAGCGCCCAGTCGGTGCGGCTCAACACGGTCGCCAGCAACTTGGCGAATGCCGACAGCGTGAGCGGCGATCCCAAGACGGTATACAAGGCACGCCATCCGGTCTTCCAGGCCGTGAAGGCGGCGGTCGGCCAGAGCGCAGACCCCATCGATCGCGCGAACGGTGCCTCGGTGCGCGTCAGCGGAATCGTCCAGAGCGATGCACCCCCCACGGAGCGCTATGACCCCGGCAATCCGCTTGCCGATGAGCATGGCAACGTGTATGCGCCGAACGTCAATGTCATAGAAGAGATGACCGACATGATCTCGGCCTCACGCGCGTACCAGGACAACGTGGAGGTGATGAACACCTCCAAGGACCTGATGCTCGCGACCCTGAAGCTCGGCGACTGAGCGCCACACGAAGGTAACCCATGTCCACCACGAACCCGATCACCGGCATCACCACCGGCATCGCTACGTCCACGAACAGCGTGCCGGCCAACATGCAGATCGACCAGAGCGATTTCCTGCAGCTCATCACCACACAGCTGCAGAACCAGAATCCGCTGCAGCCGGCCGATCCGACTCAGTTCGTATCCCAGCTCGAGGGCATGAGCGAAGTCTCGAGCATGCAGAGCATGCAGAGCTCGCTGCAGGCCTCGCAGGTGATGAGCGGCACGGCATTGCTGGGACACTCGGTGCTCGCGCCTGGCGCCAGCGCCAATCTGACTGCCGGAGGCTCGATCAGCGGTGCCATCACGGCACCCGCCGGCGCGAGCAACCTCGCGGTGACGATCAGCAACTCCTCGGGCACGCCGGTGTCCTCGTTCAACGTCACTCCGCAGGCGACCGGGCTCACTCAATTCAGCTGGAACGGCCATACGGCCGCCGGCGCCGCCGCCGCCGGCATGTATCAGATTCAGGTCAATGCCACCGTGAATGGAACCACCCAACCCGTGAACCCCATGGTCGTGAGCAAGGTACAGAGCGTGACGCTCGATCCGAGCACGCAGGCGGTCGATCTGTTGACCGACAGCGGCACGGTAGCCCTGAGCTCGGTCGTCTCCATTCTCTAGCGCACCCCCGCATTCCATTTCAAGGAGTTCTCAATGTCCTTCAATATCGCTCTGACCGGGCTCGATGCCGCCAACCAGGATCTGTCGGTCACCGCCAACAATCTGGCGAATGTCGCCACCACGGGCTTCAAGGGCTCGCGCGCCGAGTTCGCCGACCTGTTCGCCTCCACCCAGCAGGGTGTGAGCGCCACGGCGGTCGGCAATGGCGTCGCGGTCTCCGAGGTCGCGCAGCAGTTTACCCAGGGCAACATCGAGACGACCGGCAACAATCTCGACCTGGCCATCAGCGGCAATGGCTTCTTCACCATGAGTCAGAACGGCGCGCTCAGCTACACCCGCGACGGTGAGTTCCAGGTGGACAACAGCGGCAACGTCGTCAACGCTCAGGGCGCCAATCTGCAGGTCTACCCTCCCCTTACGACCGGAGGCTTCAATACCGGCGGTCTCACCAACCTTTCGCTCACCACCGGGGAGAGCGCTCCTCAGGCGACGGCCAATGCTCAGATCACTGCCAACCTTCCGGCCAGCGCGAGCCAGCCGGCCGATGCGGTCTTCAGCCCAACCGACCCGGCAAGCTACAACAACTCGACCTCGCTGACCGTGTACGACTCTCTGGGTGCCGCTCACACGGCCACGCTGTACTTCATCAAGGGCGCAACGACCAACGATTGGTCCTCGCAGCTCTACGTGGACGGGACCGCCGTCGGTACCCCGCAGGCGCTCGACTATTCGAACACCGGCGCGCTGACCACACCGGCTAACGGCCAGGTGACGTTCCCGGCCTATACGCCGGCGACGGGCGCCGCGCCTCTCAACATGACCTTCAATTTCAGCAATACCACCCAGTTCGGCGACAACTTCGGGGTCACGGCTGTATCGCAGGATGGCTTCACCACCGGCAAGCTGACTGGTATCAGCATCGACTCCACCGGGGTCGTGCAGGCGCGCTTCACGAACGGCCGCTCGGTCAATCTCGGCCAGGTGGCACTCGCGAATTTCGCCAACCCGCAGGGCCTGCAGCAGCTCGGCAACGCCAGCTGGGCGCAGACCAATGCCTCGGGAGCCGCCGTGGCGGGCGTAGCCGGCAACTCGGGCTTCGGCACCATCCAGTCCGGATCGATCGAGGAGTCCAACGTGGACACCACCTCGGCGCTGGTCGACATGATCGTCGCGCAGCGCGACTTCCAGGCGAATGCGCAGATGATCCAGACCAACGACCAGATCACTCAGACCATCATCAACATCCGCCAGTAGAGCTGACGCAGACAAGGCCGGAGTGAGTCATGGACAAGCTGCTGTATGTCGCCATGTCGGGAGCCAAGGACACCTTGCGCGCCCAGGCAGCCAACTCCCACAACCTTGCGAACGCGAGCACCACGGGGTTCAAGGCCGATCTCAGCGCATTCCAGAGCCGCGCCGTCGCCGGACCGGGTTATGCATCGCGGGTGTATGCGACCGATGCGACCGTGGGCTGGGACCATGGGGTCGGAGCGCAGACCACGACAGGCAATCCGCTGGATGTGGCGATCCAGGGTTCCGGCTTCATTGCCGTGCAGGATGTGACCGGTCAGGAGGCTTACACGCGTGCTGGCGATCTGCACGTAGATCCGGGTGGACAGCTGCTGACGGCGACCGGGCTTCCGGTGATGGGCGATGGCGGCCCGATCAGCGTGCCGCCTTCGACTTCGATCAGCGTGGCGGCCGATGGCACGGTTTCCATCGTCCCTCTTGGACAGTCGCCGCAGACGGTTGCTAACGTCGCCCGCATCAAGCTCGTGAATCCGCCAAGCAGCACCATCGAGCGCGGATCGGACGGTCTGTTCCGCACTACTGACGGGCAGCCCGCGACGGCAGATGCTTCGACCACGATCGCCTCGGGCGTGCTCGAGTCGAGCAATGTCGATCTCGCGAGCTGCATGGTCAACATGATCGAGCTCTCCCGCCGCTTCGACCTGCAGGTCAAAGCCCTGCACACGGCCGAAGATGACGGCGCCGCCTCCGCGAAGCTGTTGCAGTCGAGCTGAGCCGGCGAATCCCTTTCCACCGACAGGTAAGCACCTATGGAACCAGCACTCTGGGCAGCGAAAACCGGTCTCGATGCGCAACAGACGCAGATGACCGTTACCGCGAACAATCTCGCGAACGTCGCCACGAACGGCTTCAAGAAGAGCCGTGCCGTGTTCGACGATCTGCTCTACCAGAACGTCTCGCAGGTCGGAGCTGCGACTTCCCAGAGCACGGTCTCTCCGACCGGGTTGCAGCTGGGCACGGGCGTACGGGTCGTCTCCACCGAGCGCAGCTATACCCAGGGCAACCTCGACAACACCGGCAACTCGCTCGACCTTGCGATCCAGGGACGAGGCTTCTTTCAGCTCCTGCAGCCCGATGGCACCCTCGCCTACACGCGCGACGGCAGTTTCCAGGTGAACGCGCAGGGCCAGCTCGTCAACTCGAGCGGCTATGCGGTTCAGCCCGCCATCACGATTCCAACAGGGGCGCAGAGCGTGACCATCGGCAGCGATGGTGTGGTCAGCGTGCTGGTCGCCGGACAATCGGCCCCGACCCAGGTGGGCAGCATTCAACTCGCCGATTTCATCAATCCCGCCGGCCTGCAGACGGTCGGCGGCAACCTCGCCGTCGAGTCCGCCTCCAGCGGCCCGCCGCAGACCGGCACACCGGGACTCACCGGTTTGGGCACGCTAGTCCAGGGATCGGTCGAGAGCTCGAACGTGGACGTCGTCGAAGAGATGGTGAACATGATCGAGACGCAGCGCGCCTATGAGATGAATTCCAAGGCAGTGCAGACGACCGACCAGATGCTGCAGTACGCCACCGAGAACATGTAAGCCGATGATGCGCTTCCTATCCATTTCCGCACTTGCCCTCGGTCTTCTGGCCGCCCTGGGCTGTCATACGGTCAAGCCGCCCAAGGACGATGATGGCATGAGCTGGGCCCAGGAGCCGGCGACCCCGCCCACCAACGGGGCCATCTTTCAGACCGGGCGCGAGGTCGCGCTGTTCGAGAACCCGATTGCCCATCACGTCGGGGACATCGTCACGATCGTGCTCAACGAGCAGACCGCTGCACAGAAGAGTGCGACCACTACGACCACCAAGAACACCAGCGACACGCTCCCGGGCATGACGCTGCTCGGCAAGGCTGCGACCATCCACGGTACGCCGATCCTGAGCAACAACATCAACGATGCCACGAAGTTCGACGGCGAAGGCGACAGCAAGCAGAGCAACAGCCTGAGCGGCTTCATCACTGCGACCGTGATCCGGGTGCTGCCGAACGGAAACCTGTTCATCAAGGGCGAGAAATGGATCGGCATCAACCAGGGACAGGAGTATGTGCGCGTGAGCGGGGTCATCCGTCCGATCGATCTGGCGCCGGATAATTCCATTCCCTCGCAACGCGTAGCGAGCGCCAAGATTTCCTACGGGGGCAAGGGTGCGCTCGCCGATGCGAACGCACAGGGGTGGCTCTCGCGATTCTTCAACTCACCGTGGACACCGTTCTGATCATGCCGACACTCAGTGCTCCCAGATCCGCTTTGCTGTGCGCCCTGATCGCGCTCGCGGTGCTCGCCGCAGGCACGCCACCGGCGCAGGCGGAACGGATCAAGGACATCGCCTCGGTCTCCGGGGTGCGCACCAATCAGCTCGTCGGCTACGGCCTGGTGGTCGGACTCGATGGAAGCGGGGATCAGACGAGCCAGGCGCCCTTCACGATCCAGAGCATCGCCAACATGCTGGCGAAGTTCGGCGTGACCATGCCATCCAATTCCAACCCGCAGCTGAAGAACGTCGCGGCGGTAACCGTGACCGCGGACCTGCCGCCGTTCTCCAAGACCGGGCAGACCATCGATGTGACCGTCGCCTCGATCGGTAATGCCGCGAGCTTGCGCGGCGGCGATCTGCTCATGACGCCGCTGCGAGGCGTGGACGGTCAGGTGTATGCCTTCGCCCAGGGCAGCGTCGTCGTGAGCGGCTTTGGTGTGAACGGCAAGGATGGCTCGAAAATCTCCCTCAACGTGCCCAGCTCGGGCCGCATCCCGAATGGGGCCAGCGTGGAGCGGGAGGTGCCCATCAAATTCGCCGCCGATCCCCATCTGACGCTCAATCTGCACACGCCGGACTTCACCACCGCGGCGCGGGTCGCAGCGGGTATCAACAAGGCTCTCGGCAGCGGCACTGCCGATGCGGTCGATGCGGTCTCGATCCGGGTATCCGCTCCGGTGGAAGCCGATCAGCGCATCGCCTACCTGGCGACGCTCGAGGCCATCGAGATCGAGCCTGGCGAGGCCCCGGCGCGCGTGATCATCAACTCGCGCACCGGTACGGTCGTGATCAGCTCACACGTGAAGGTGATGGCCGCAGCCGTCGCTCACGGCTCACTGTCGGTCACGATCACGGAACGCTCGGACGTCAGCCAGCCGAATTCCTTTACCAATGGCACGACGGCCACCGTTACTCCGCGCAGCACGCTCGATGTGCAGCAGGCGGATGCGCGCATGTTCGTATTCCAGTCCGGCGTGAATCTCGATGAGATCGTGCGCGCGGTGAATCAGGTGGGCGCAGCTCCGGGGGACCTGGTCGCCATTCTCGAGGCCCTGAAGCAAGCAGGCGCCCTGCGTGCGGAGCTGATCGTCATATGAGACGCGGCGGCGCGATCTCAGGAGGGCCGCGCGCGCGGGCGCGTCCACCCTTGCCATGAGTCTGGTGAAAGACGCTGCGCTGCCTTCCACGGCCGCTCCGGCCTATACCGATCTGGCCGGCCTCAGCGCTTTGAAACAGGGCGCCGCGGGTCATGATCCGAGCGCAATCCGCCGCGTCGCTCAGGAATTCGAGAGCCTGTTCACGCGCATGATGCTCAAGAGCATGCGCGATGCCGTGGGCCCGGACCCGATGTTCGGCAGCGATCAGGAGCAGATGTATCAGGGCATGGCCGATGACCAGCTCTCGGTCCAACTCTCGCGCGGTCGCGGACTCGGGCTCGCCGACATGCTCATGCGCCAGCTGCAGAAGCTCGGCGTGCCCGGAGCGGCCGCGGCAGCTCAGAAATCCTCCACGGCCCGGGCCGGCAGCGCTGGCGCCGCCGCCTATGGCGCCGTGCAGCGCGCAGCCAGCGCGAGCCCGCCGGCCAGCAGCGCGCAGCAAGCCAGTTTCATCCAGGGGCTGTGGCCCGAGGCGCAGCAGGCAGGACAGGCGCTCGGAGTGGACCCGCGCAACCTGATCGCCCAGGCGGCGCTCGAGACCAACTGGGGCCGCAACGTGCCCCAGGGCTCCGGCGGGGCCACGAGCAACAATCTGTTCGGGGTCAAGGCGAGTGATTGGAAGGGCCCCGCGGTGGCGGCGACCACGCAGGAGTACCAGGGCGGCGCCGCAGTGAGCACGAACGCACAGTTTCGGGCCTACGCTTCGCCGGCGGAGAGCTTCCGCGATTATGTCGCGTTGCTGCGCGACAACCCCCGCTACGCCGCTGCTCTCAACACGGGCGCTGACGTTCACGCGTTCGCGGCCGGCCTGCAGCGCGGCGGCTATGCAACCGACCCGGATTATGTCCGCAAGATGAGCGCTACGGCGCTGAATGTGACGCTCGCGCAGAACGTGAGCCAGCTCAAGTCGGCGGACGCCGCGCCGATAACCGGCAACACGGGCACGCTCTAAGGGCTTTGAAGGATGAGCGACATACTTTCCACCAGCGTCTCGGGTCTGCTCGCCTTCCAGCGTGCCTTGGATGTCACGAGCAACAATGTGTCAAACGCCGCGACGCCGGGCTACAGCGTCGAGCGCGTCGAGCTTGCCGAGAACCCGGCCCAGGCGACCGCTTCGGGCTATATCGGCAGCGGCGTCAACGTCCAGAGCGTGACCCGCTCTTATGATGAGCTGCTGGCCGGCCAGGTCCGCTCCTCGCAAAGCAGCTACTCGAGCTTCAACACGTTTGCGACGCAGGCTGCGCAAATCGACAATATGTTGAGTGACTCGAGCACCGGCCTCACGGCCAGCCTGCAGAACTTCGTGAATGCCCTGCAGACCGTGGCGAACTCGCCCTCCTCGACCGCGCAGCGCCAGGTGCTGCTCAGTCAGGCTCAGTCGCTCACTCAGCAGATGCAGAACTACGACTCCCAGCTGTCCACCTACAGCGCGGGTGTCGAGTCACAGATCACCAGCGGCGTCAGTCAGATCAATACCCTGGCGAGCGGCATTGCCAACCTCAATGGGCAGATCGCCTCGGCGCTGGCGGGCACGGGCCAGCCGCCCAATGACCTGATGGATCAGCGCGACAGCCTCATCGACCAGTTGAGCCAGTACGTGACGGTCAACACCGCCACGCAGAGCGATGGCTCCATGAACGTCTATATCGGCGCCGGCCAGGCGCTGGTCACCGGCAGCCAGGCTCAGACCCTGACCGCCATTCAGGACCCGTACGATGCCTCGCAACACGACATCGGGATCGTGAGCGGGGGCAACACGGCGGACGTCACCTCTGAGATCAGCGGCGGCTCGCTCGGCGGCCTGCTCGCGGTGCGTACTCAGGTGATCGAGCCTACCCAGAACACACTGGGACAGTTCAGCGTGGGACTGGCGAGTATCGTCAATCAGGCACAGCAGTCGGGCATGGATCTGACCGGCTCGACCGGCCAGCCCATGTTTTCTGTCGGCGGCGTGCAGATCCTGCCGGCCTCGACCAACCAGGGCACCGGAGCGGTGAGCGCGACGCGTGCCAGCCTGAGCGGCCTGACGGCCGATGACTACAAGCTCACCTTCAGCGGCGGGGCGTGGCAGCTCCAGGACACCGCCTCGGGACAGAGTGTGGCGATGACCGGAGCCGGCACGAACGCCAGCCCGTTCCAGGCCGCCGGCCTATCGATCGTGGTGAGCGGCGCGGCCACCAACGGGGACAGCTTTCTGATCCGCCCCACGGCGGCGGCGACCGCGGGTCTGTCCGTGCTGCTGAGCAACCCTGCCCAGATCGCGGCGGCCTCCTCGATCCAGACGACGGCCGCCACGGCCAATATCGGCACCGGTACCGTCTCCGGCAGCGCCATCACCGACCCGAGCACCTGGGTTCCGGGCACCTACACGATCTCCTTCAGCAGCGCCAGTCAGTACCAGGTCACCAACAGCGGCGGGACAGTCGTCGCTTCCGGCACCTATACCGCCGGAACCCCGATTGCTTTCGGCGGCGCTGCGGTGACGCTCACGGGCGCCCCCGCGGCCGGCGATACGTTCCAGGTGGGCGCGGCGAGCCCGTCCAACACCGGCGACAACAGCAACGCCTTCGCGATGATCGATGCGCTGTCGGCCTCGAGCTTGAACGGTGGCACGACCTCGCTGACGAGCGTGGCCAACAATCTCGTCAGTCAGGTCGGTGTCCTCACGCAGCAGTCCCAGGCGAACGCCTCCGCGCAGCAATCGGTGAATCAATCCGCGGTGGACACGCGCAACAATCTCTCCGGAGTCAATCTGGATGAGGAGGCCGCCAAGATGGTGCAGTACCAGCAGGCGTACCAGGCTTGCGCCCAGCTCATCCAGACCGCAGGCACCATGTTCAACTCCCTGATCACGGCCATCAGCAACGGCTAATCATGAGAATCTCCACCGTCACCTTCCAGCAGGACGCGCTCGGGCAGATGGAAACTCTGCAGGCCGACCTCTCCAAGACACAGAACCAGCTTGGAACGGGCAAGAAGCTCAACAGCGCCGCCGATGACCCCGCCGGCATGGCGCAGGTCAACCAGCTCAACGTCGAGCTCTCGGCCTCCGAGCAATATGTGACCAATGGCAACGCCGCCTCCTCCAACCTACAGCTGGAAGAGCAGGCGATGTCCGATGCCACCAACACGCTGCAGAGTGCGCGAGACCTCGCCGTGCAGGCGAACAACTCCTCACTGACGGCCGCGCAGCGCACGGACATTGCTACCCAGCTCAGCCAGCAGCTGCAGGATCTGATTGCGATCGGTAACCGCACCGACAGCAACGGCGACTACCTGTTCTCCGGTGAGGCGAGCGGCACGACCCCGTTTGCGCAGGTTGGCAATGCGGTGACCTATTCGGGCTCGAGCCAGGTTCGCCAGGTTCAGATCAGCCCCAACCAGCGCATCTCGGCGGGGGACACCGGGGCGTCCGTGTTCATGAACGTGCCGGCCGGTAACGGCACCTTCACCACCGCCGCCGGAACGACCAATACCGGTGTTGGCGCCATAGGCGTTGGGTCCGTGACCAATGCCGCCGCCTGGGTGCCCGACACCTACACTGTGAAGTTCACGAGTCCGAGCGCTTACACCGTCACCAACAGCTCCGGGACGACGGTCGCTTCGGGCACGAATTTCACCGACGGACAGTCGATCTCCTTCAACGGTATCCAGGTCGCGATCTCCGGCACCCCGGCCGGCGGCGATACGTTCACGATCGCCAAGGCGGGCAACTCCAGCGCCTTCAACACGCTGCAGGGCCTGATCACCACCTTGAATTCCCCCAATCTGAACAACGCGCAGCTCGCGACTCAGATCGGTGGCGCACTGCAGCAGATCGACAACGCGATCTCCAACCTGAATGACGTCTCGGCTTCGGCCGGGGCGCGTGTGAACTCGATCACCTCATCGCAGGCAACCGCCCAGACCACCCAGACGAATCTGAGCGGGGCGATCTCGAGCCTCTCCGATGTGGACTATGCCGCGGCCATCACGCAGCTCAACACCGAGGAGCTCAGCCTGCAGGCGGCGCAGCAGTCCTACGCCTCCATCGCGCATCTCTCCCTGTTCGATTACATCCACAGCTGAGGCGCTCGCGCGCCAGCGCCCACGCGATGACTGTCATGCAGCCGGATCCGCAGTTCTCGTCACAGGACGCGGCGATTATGTCGAACGGCACCTGCAGGCGCGTTGGGCTTGATTGCGACGATTGTGATGCGCTCTCCAGTTCCGCCCAGCTCGCGACTCAAGTTCACCGGGCCCGCACCGATAACCTTCCTGAACGCACCGTGGTCAGGAGCCACGCGCCAAACAGAGCGACGGACAGTTGTCCGGCGCCTGAAGTAGTACACATCAGGAGTCTCAGACAATGTCACTAGTCCTAAACACGAACTACAGCTCGATGGTCGCGCAGAACAGCCTGACCGCTTCGGGTGGTCAGCTCGCCACGGCCCTGCAGCAGTTGTCCTCTGGTTTGCGCATCAACACGGCGGCGGACGACGCGGCCGGCTATGCGATCAGCCAGGGCATGACCTCGCAGATCAACGGCATCAACCAGGCGTCCCGCAACGCGAACGACGGCGTATCGCTGGCGCAGACCGCTTCGGGTGCGCTGCAGGAGATCACTAATGACCTGCAGACGATGCGCGACCTCGCCGTGCAGTCGCTGAATGCCAGCAACAGCGCGACGGACCGCACCGACCTCGACGCACAGTTCCAGCAGCTCAAGGCGGACATCAACAGCGTCGCCTCGCAGACGCAGTTCAATGGTGTCAACCTGCTCGATGGCACGTTCCAGGGTGCGACCTTCCAGGTCGGCGCGAATGCCGGCCAGTCGATCACCATGGCGGCCATTTCGAGTGCCGGCTCCGGCAACCTGGGCCAGCTGTACGGCGTTGCCGCGACGGATCCGGCGACCTATGCCGGTGGGAACACCGACACGGTGAGCTTCGATGTCACGGTCAACGGCACCAAGTACACCACGAGCACCGTGACGCTGACCGGCACGCAGAGCACCGATCTCAAGGCCGTTGCGGCTGCCGTTAACCAAGCGGTGGGTCAGCAGGGTGTGGTGGCCTCGGTGGATTCCACCGGCAAGGGCATCAACCTCAGCAGCACGACCAGCCAGACGGTGACGATCGCCACGACCGCCACGAAGGGCACGGGAACGGGCGCTGCCGGCGGTGAGACGGCTGCCTCCTTCGGCATGGTGGAAGGCTCCAACGCCATCACCACGGCCGGCAACTTCCTCTCCAAGGGTGACGTCACGACGGTTGATAATTCCAACCTCGTGCTGATCCAGGTCGATGCGGCTCTGCAGCAGCTCGCCACCACGGGCGCGCAGCTCGGCGCGTATCAGAACCGGTTCCAGGCTGCCATCACGGGCCTGAACACGGATTCGACCAACCTGTCGAGCGCCCGCAGCCAGATCCAGGATACGGACTACGCGGCAGCGACCTCCCAGCTGTCCAAGGCCCAGATCCTGCAGCAGGCCTCGACCGCGATGGTGGCCCAGGCCAACACGATTCCGCAGAACATCCTGACGCTTCTGCAGAAGCTGCCGTAAGGCTGATGGCCCGCGGATCGATTCGATCGACAAAGCCAAGGGGTGGGCGCCGCAAGGCGCCCACCCTGCGGCCTTTCTGAACGGTCCATTTTTCACGGAGCCGAGTCTCGATGGCCAGCACCATAACCCCGACCTCGAACAGCACCAGCACGAGCGCGCCGGTCTCGATTGCCAGCAACAGCACCGCCGGTGCCGCCGGCGGCTCGGTGATCGATGTCAGCTCCCTCGTCTCGCAACTGGTTGCCGCTACACGCGCTCCGCAGGACGCGTTGATCTCCAACCAGACGCAAGCGGTCACGACCCAGATTTCCGCCATCGGCACACTCAAGGGTGCGCTGTCCGCCTTCCAGTCCGCCCTCGGGGCGATTGATACCCCGTCCTCCTTCGCGGCCATGACCGCGAACACGAGCGACAGCACGATTTTCTCCGCCAGTGCGGGGTCCGGCGCGGTTGCCGGCACCTACCCTGTGACCGTCTCGCAGCTCGCCCAGGGCCAACAGCTGGTCTCCAAGGGGTTCGCTGGCGGTTCTTCGAGCACGATCGGCACCGGCACCCTGCAGCTGACCCTGGGGAGCTCCAGCTTCTCCGTCAGCATCGACAGCACCGATGACACGGTGGAGGGGCTTGCAGCGGCGATCAATGGCGCCGGTGCAAATCCGGGCCTCACGGCAACCGTGATCAACGGGACCGACGGCGCGCATCTCGTTCTGTCTTCCACCCTCACCGGCGCTGCCAATACGATTGGCGTCACCGAGACCGACGGCGGTGGCGCGCTCGCGGCCGTGACCTACGGTTCGGGCAACACCGCCAACTACACGCAGAACGCGGCGGCGCAAGATGCCGCATTCAGCATCTCCGGCATTGACTATACGAGCTCGAGCAACACGGTGAGCAACGCCCTGGATGGCGTGACACTCACGCTGCTCGGCACCACTCCGACCTCGGGTACGGGCGGCGGCGCGGCTACGCCGGAAACCCTGACCGTGGCCAACGATACCCCGACCATCGAAAGCAACATCAGCGCCTTCGTGAAGGCCTACAACACGCTGGTGACTTCGGTGTCCGCGCTGAACAGCTACGATCCGACCACCGGCACCGCCGGCCCCTTGCTCGGCGATGCCCTCATGTCCGGTGTGCAGAACGAGATTCGCTCCACGCTATACAGCGTGGTGAACACCGGGTCAGCGGTGTACAACTCGCTCGCCAGCGTCGGCATCACGACCAACAGCGACGGCAGCCTGAGCCTCAACAACTCGACCCTGCAGAGCGCTCTGGCCACGGCGCCGACCGCGGTGAGTGCCCTGTTCAGCGGCACCAGTGGAATTGCCTCCGGTCTGAACACTCAGCTCACGGGCGAACTGTCCTCGGGTGGAGTGATCGACTCGCGCAGCCAGACGCTGGTGCAGCAGGAGAATGCCCTAAGCGAGCAGACCAATCAGCTCAACACCAAGATGGACGCCCTGACCGCCTCGCTGACGCAGCAGTACTCGGCGCTCAACACGCTGCTATCGTCACTGCAGTCCACCTCGGCGTACCTCAGTCAACAGTTCGCCGCCCTGCCGCTCGTGCAGGGTCAGCCGAACGCCTAGCCGGCCGCTCAAGTTACCCCGCCAGCGGCCGCTAAGTAAGCAGCGAAAATGACGGAGCAGAAGGCCGTGAGCTCATACGCGCGCAATTCCAAGCTGGCGGCTTATCAGAGCGTCTCGGTGCACGGCGGGGTCGCCGAGGCCGATCCTCACACCATGGTCCTGATGCTGATGGATGCGGCTCTGGAACGCATGGCCAGCGCACGGGGCTGCATCGAGCGCCGCGAGAGCGCTCGCCAAGCCGGACTGCTGCACAGTTGTGTGCAGATCGTCGGCGAGCTGCGCGGCAGCCTCAACATGGCCGACGGCGGTACGCTCGCCCAGAACCTGGCCGATCTGTACGAATACATGATCCGCAGACTGCTGCTCGCGAACGCCGCGAGCGACGTCGCTCCGCTGATCGAAGTGCAGCGTCTGCTCGATGAGATCCGCAGCGCCTGGGTCGCAATTGGGCCGCAGGTGAAGCAGACGGCGAACGCGCCCGCTGCCGCGACCTGGAATGCTTCGGCGAACACGGCGGCTGCGCCCCAAACGACTGCCAGCGGAGTCACTCCCGGCAACTCCACGGTGTGAGGCCGCTGAGGGCAGCTCGGGCAGTCACAAACGGAGGACCACGGCATGGCCGAAGAGATCGATGCGATAGCTCGAGTCGGTGCGGTCGGTTCGACGGACCTGGCGCCCCCTCCTGACAGCGGGGCCGGTACAAGCTCGGCAGCGCGGACCACGGCAGCGGCCGGACAGCCCGCTGACAAGTTGCCTTCGCAGCCCAGCGCGGCGGCGATTCAGGCGGCGGTGCAGCAGGTGAACGCTCACCTCGCGACCGTCAATCGCGTTCTGGAGCTGCACGTGGATGCCGGAACCGGGCTCACCATCGCTACCATTCGCAATGCGCAGACGGGAGCGATGTTGCAACAGTTTCCGAGCGCGGACAGCATTCACCTGGCACAGATGCTGGCGGACTGGTCGCCCGGTAAGCACGTGCTGGTCGATCTGATCGCCTAGCGCTGCGGCCTCGGGTTCCCGTGCCTACCGGTCGCGGGCTCGGGCTCCGTGGAACTACGTCGGCGGCTCCCCTGGCCTACCGCCGAGGGTTTCCGCTACAGCCGCGGCTCTCCGCTACAGCCGCGGCTCTCCCGTGAGGCGTCGCTGTCCCGGCGAGCCGCGGCTCTCCCGCGCACGCCGCTCTGAGGTCGTCCCAGCGCGCCTCAGTCTACGAACCGGCGCGCGTTGCGGAACAGGCGCATCCAGCCGCTGTATTCGCCAACATCGTGCGGATGCCAGGAGTTCTGGGCGTAGCGAAATGACCGTTCCGGATGCGGCATCGTGATCGTTACACGTCCATTCTCGTTGCAGAGTGCCGCAATTCCGTGGGGCGAGCCGTTTGGATTAAACGGATAGCTCGAAGCGACACGGCGGTCGTTGTGAACATATCGAAAGCCCACCAGGCCACTGGCCGCACACGTCGCCGCCGCAGTATCGCTCGGGAATTCCGCCCGCCCCTCACCGTGGGCCACGGCGATCGGCAGAAAAGAGCCCTCCATAGCCTGCAGGAGCACCGAGGGGCTGCGCAGGATCTCCACGAGAGTGAACCGAGCTTCATACTGCTCGCTTCGGTTGCGCACGAATCGCGGCCAGTGTGCGGTACCTGGAATGAGGCTCTTCAGCGCGGAAAACATCTGGCAGCCATTGCAGATGCCGAATGCGAAGCTGTCGGAGCGGGCGAAGAACGCACGGAATTCCTCGCGCACGGCCTCGTGGAACAGGATCGACTTGGCCCAGCCCTCGCCTGCTCCCAGCACATCGCCATAGGAGAAGCCCCCGCAGGCCACGAGACCCTTGAACTCGCGCAGCGAGCGGCGGCCCGCCAGCAGATCGGTCATGTGCACATCATGGGCGACGAAGCCGCAACGCTCGAACACTGTGGCGGTCTCGACCTGACTGTTGACCCCCTGCTCGCGCAGAATGGCGACGGCGGGGCGCGCTCTGCCGGCGATATACGGCGCGGCGACATCCTCGCCGGGATCGAAGCTCAGCGAAACCGTGAGCCCCGGATCGTCGGATGCGCTCTGGGCGGCAAACTCTTCATCAGCGCTCTGCGGATCATCACGCATGCGCCGCATCCGCCACGAAGTCTCCGACCACGCCCGCCGCAGATCGACCCAGCTCTCATCGAGCACTGACTCGCCGACGCGCATCCGTATGCGCAGCTCTTTTGTGGGACTCCCAAGGTGTAGCGCATTTTTGCGCAAACCATGGCGGCTCAGAATCTCGGTGAGCCGATCCTCCTGCGCAGCTGACACCTGCACCACGACACCGGGCTCCTCGGAGAAGAGCTGCTCGAAAGCGCCGCCCCGTGCGGTCGGCAGCTCGATGTCCAGCCCGCAGTGGCCGGCGAAGGCCATCTCGAGCAGTGTCACGAGCAAACCCCCATCGGAGCGATCGTGATAGGCCAGCAGGCCATCGGCCGCGCGCAGCTCGACCATGGCCGCTGCAAACCGCACCAGGCGCTGCGGATCGTCGAGGTCGGCCGGCTCCTGACCCAGGCAGCCATGGACCTGGGCGAGCGCCGAGCCGCCGAGCCGATTACGCCCGCCGCCGAGATCGATCAGCCAAAGGGAGCTGGGCCGCTCGTCGGTGATCAGAACCGGGGTCAGCGTGCGGCGCACATCGTTGACGGGCGCAAACGCGGTAATGATCAGCGAGACGGGCGCGACTACGCTTTTCTGCACGGTCCCTGCCGCGCCCTCAGCAGGTGCTGCCCAGCTCGTCTTCATGGACAGCGAATCCTTGCCCACCGGAATCGCGATACCGAGCGCTGGGCAGAGCTCTCGGGCTACGGCGTAGACGGTCTCGTAGAGCGCCGCATCCTCGCCTGGCTCACCGCAGGCAGCCATCCAGTTGGCCGAGAGGCGAATGCGGGCAAGCGAGTCGATGTCGGCAGCCAGGATGTTGGTGATGGCTTCGGCGACTGCGAGGCGACCGGATGCGGGAGCGTCAAGGAGCGCCACGGGAGCGCGCTCGCCCAGAGCCATCGCCTCACCGGCGTGTCCGTAATGATCGCTCAGGGTCACCCCGACGTCCGCTGCAGCGACTTGCCAGCGGCCCACGAGCTGGTCGCGGCTGATCAGGCCTCCCACCGTGCGATCGCCGATGGTGATCAGGAAAGTCTTGTCGGCCACGGCCGGCAATCGCAGCACACGATAGGTGGCCTCGCTGAGATCGAGACCGGTGACCTCGAAAGGCTGCCGGGGCGGCTTTGCGCTACGCACATCCCGCAGCATGCGGGGCGTCTTGCCGAGCAACACCTCGATCGGCATGTCGACCGCATTTTCCTCAAACATCGGATCGTGAACCACGAGGCGTCCGCTGCCATCGATTTCGCCAATCACAGCGTAGGGACAGCGCTCCCGCGCGGCAACCGCGGCGAACTCACGCACACGCGAGGCCTCGATCGTAAGGACGTAGCGCTCTTGCGCCTCGTTACACCACAATTCCATCGGCGACAGGCTCGACTCCGCGCTCGGTACCGCACGAAGATCCACACGCGCGCCCCGTTTGCTGTGAGCCACCGCCTCCGGCACCGCGTTCGACAACCCTCCCGCACCCACATCGTGAATCAGCGAGATCGGATTTCCCTCGCCCAGTGCCCAGCAATGATCGATGACCTCCTGGGCGCGGCGCTGGATCTCGGCGTTGCCACGCTGCACCGATGCGAAGTCGAGATCGGCGTCCGATGCGCCACTGCCCAGGGAGGATGCGGCGCCTCCCCCGAGCCCGATCAACATCGCCGGACCGCCCAGCACGATCAGCTTGGCGCCGAGCGGCACTTCGGCCTTGTCCACATGGGCGCGACGAATGTTACCCAGCCCGCCAGCGATCATGATCGGCTTGTGGTAGCCGCGCGCCCGCCCCGGCAGATCGCCCGGCAGGCAGTGCTCCAGGGTCCGAAAATAGCCCGCAATCGCCGGACGGCCGAACTCATTGTTGAATGCGGCAGCTCCGATCGGCCCCTCGATCATGATGTCGAGCGCCGCAGCGATCCGCTCCGGTCGTCCGAAGTCTGATTCCCATGGCCGCTCATAGCCGGGGATGCGCAGATTCGAGACCGAGAACCCGGTCAGCCCCGCTTTGGGCTTGGCGCCACGCCCCGCGGCGCCCTCGTCCCGGATCTCCCCGCCGGAGCCCGTAGCAGCCCCGGGGAAGGGCGAAATGGCCGTCGGATGATTGTGGGTCTCGACCTTGATGAGGATATCGATCGGCTCGAGGTGCCCGCCGTAGATCCCGGTGTGCGGATCGGGAAAGTATCGGGTACCGGGATTTCCTTCGAGCACCGCAGCGTTGTCCCGATAGGCGGAGAGGACGCCACCCGGGCTGCACTTGTGGGTGTAGCGGATCATCGCGAACAGGGATTCCTCACGCCTGCGCCCATCGATGATCCAATCGGCGTTGAAGATCTTGTGGCGGCAATGCTCGGAGTTGGCTTGCGCAAACATCATCAGCTCGACGTCGGTCGGGTCGCGGCCGAGGGCGCGGAAGCTGTGCACGAGGTAGTCGATCTCATCCGCCGAGAGCGCGAGGCCGAGCTCCTGATTGGCGCGCTCGAGCGCCGGGCGGCCAGCGGACCCTCCCAACGCGACGCGCGCGAGCGGCCGGGCAGGCGCGTGATCAAACAATCGTGCGGCGTGCTGCGAATCGAACAGCACCGTTTCAGTCATGCGATCAAACAGTGCCGGTGCGAGATTCGCCAGGCCCTCGGGCCCCAGAGGCCGCGAATCCAGGATGCGATATTCGATGCCGCGCTCGATGCGTCGGACATCCTTGAGTCCGCAGACATGAGCGATGTCCGTTGCCTTGCTCGACCAGGCCGAGATCGTTCCGAAGCGCGGTACGACCAACAGGTTCTCACCGACGAGCGGACTCGAAGCGGGCTTGATGTGCGGCCCGTAGGTGAGCAGCTGCCGCAGAATGTCGAGCTGGCTCTCTGAGAGCGCGCGAGCGGTGTCGATGAAATGCACGAACCGCGCATCGAGCGCCTTGACGGCGGGCTCCCACGCGGCAAGCCGGGCGACCAGCTTTGCGATCCGGAATGCGGATAGGGCGGGTGCGCCGGGAAGCTGCAGCATGGAGATTGTGGCGCCTATTTCTTGTCCTGCGGCGGCGAGTACATCGGCATCGGAAACTGCGAGACGTTGGTGCCGCCCTCGAGTGCGGTGATCTTGCTGACCCCCTGTTTCTTCACTTCGTCGATGCGCAGGATAGAGTGCAGCGGCAGATAGGTGCGCTTCACCCCCTCGAACTCGCCCTTGATGCGTTCCTCGGCGGGATCAAGCACCACGGTGGCGCGCTCGCCGAACACCAGCTCCTCCACCTCCACGAAGCCGAACAGCTCGCCGTGGCTCACGCGACGGGCGTAGATCTCGTAAACCTTGCCCTGATTCACGAACATAATCCGGAAAATGTGACTGATTGCCATGGGCTCGGGTGGGCGTACTGCTAATTTGAAGGTGGCATTATATGTCCGTGCGCGGCGGGGAAGTGGCGGCACGTGGCGGACAGGCCAAAACGACCTCAGATCAAGCAGAGCCGGTCCGGGAACCATGACGCTTAGGCTGCGCATCGTCAGTGATCATCGGCGGTTGCTCGGCGACCGCAGCACCGTCCTTTTCAGCGAAAATGGTGGGACGATCGGTCGCTCGGCGGACAATGACTGGGTGCTGCCGGATCCGGTGCGGTACGTCTCCGCGCATCATGCCCGCGTGCACTTTCGGGACGGGCATTTCTTCCTCGAGGACGTCAGCACGAACGGCGTTTTCGTCAATGATGACGACAAGCCCCTCGCGCGAGCCGGTGCCGAGGGACATCAGCTGCGCAGTGGAGACCTCATCCGCATGGGCGATTATCAGATCGTGGCGGCGCTCGAGACGGAGCCTGAGGAGGCCACGACACCGAAGCCGGACACGGGCGCGGGTCAGGTGCCGACCAGCATTCATGCCTTGCGTACGCTCGGCCGTGCGGCCCAGACCGATATCGGCGCAATGCTCGATCTCGACGACCTGCTGGTCCCCGACAGCTCTCCGAGCGACAGCTTTCGTCCGGTCAACGCGTACGGTCAGGCCGTTGCACAGGCGCCCGCTCGTGCCGCCGTTGCGAGGCCCACACCCGCACCCGCGGTTCCTACCGAGGAGGAGGCGGCGATCGAGCGCCGCATCGCGCGCCTGGCCAGGGCGGCCGCCCGCGACCCGAAGAACGGCCCCAGCGTGCCGGCTCTTTTCGATGTCTCCAGCGGCCTGCAGGCCTTCTGCCGCGGTGCCGGCATCGAGGCCGACAAGCTGCCCGCGGATGCGCAGACCCGCATGTTGCATCTCGCAGGTCAGTTGTTTCGTGAGTCGCTGGTCGGATTGAAGGAGCTCGAGCGGGCGCGCAACGATACCCGCAACCGTTACCGGATCGAGCTGCCGACCGAGACGGACGACCCCCGCCCATCGCTTGCCCGCTCGACGGTGGAGGACCTGCTGATCGAACTGTTCCTGCAGCACGAGAGCCGTCAGATGGATGCCGTCGGCTGGCTGCGCGATGCCATAGCGGAGGGGAAGACACACGAGAATGCGGCCGCACGCGCCACGCGGGCTGCATTCGTCGAATTCCTCGATCGACTGGATCCGGCCGAGCTCGAAGCGCGCTTCGAGCGTGCCGCTCGGCGTGGCAAGGCCCGGTCCGCGGACAAGGCTCAGTACTGGGAATTGTTCACGAGCTTCTATCGCAATCTCATCGAGATGCCGGCTGATCATCTGCCCCACACGTTCGTAGAGGCTTTTGCGGCTGCGTATAGGGAGCATGTCAGGAAGTCCGAGTGACAGGCCCTTTGAATGTGGCGGAGAGGGTGGGATTGCTGCGGCCGTCCTGGCCGCAGGCCCTGCGGGCCCGACGCTCCGCGTCGTCCAAAATCGCTCCAGGCGATTTTGTCGAACCCAGTGCGCACGTCCACACACCCATGCCGCCACATCCAAAAGGCCTGAAGACAGGCCCTTTGAATGTGGCGGAGAGGGTGGGATTCGAACCCACGTGCCGGTTTTACCCGACCATCCGATTTCGAGTCGGCGCCGTTATGACCGCTTCGGTACCTCTCCGGATGCGCTGCCGGGCCAGCCGCCCCTGCCAGGCGACCCCGTTTTCGGGGCTGGTATTCTAGCCGAACGTTGTCGCACGAGGTGAGGTTCGCGTTGATACGCCGAGCGCCATGCTCAGGTCCGCGTGGGACGCATTTCCCTTGCCGGCGAGGCTTGGCAGCCGCGCAGAGCGTGCTGCTGCTCGTCGCGGCCTTCCTGCTGCCCTCGTGCACCGAACATCCATCCGCCCTGGACTCCATTCGCGCGCGTAACGAGATCAGGGTGGTGACGCTCAACACGCCGACTTGCTTCTACTATGGCGCACAGGGCGCCGAAGGTCTGGAATACAAGCTCGCGAAAACCTTTGCCGCAGAGCTCGGCGTGCGCCTGGTCATGTATCCGGTTTCGGGAGAGCATGCGATGCAGGCCGAGCTTGCCGCAGGGCGTGCCGACATTGCGGCGGCTCAACTCACGGCTACCCGCGACTGGAATCGTGTTGGAGATGCCGCTGCACCGTACGCCCAGGTTGCGCAATTCGTTGTCTATCGACGGGACGAAAAGCGGCCGCGCAGCACATTGCAGATCGAGGCCGCGAAACTCGCCGTGCGCGCCGGAAGCCCGCAGGAGCAGATGCTCGAGCGGATGAAGAAGACGGTCGCTCCCGGCCTGCAGTGGGTGGACACCGCGCCCAACAACGCCGATCCGCTCGAGGATGTCAATTCGGGGGACGCCGCCTACGCTCTCGTCGACTCGCGTGAGTTCTCCTTCGCCCGACATCTGTATCCGGATGTCCTCATCGGATTTTCACTGCCGGAGGCGCGATCGGTGCAGTGGATCACGCGCCGCGGCGCGAGGGATCTGCTGGCGGCCGTGAACCGCTTCTTCAGGCTGCTCGCCGAGTCCGGGCGGTTGGCCCGCCTGCAGCAGGAGGAGACCGGCAACCATCGCAGCTTCGAGTACGAGGAATCCCGGGAATTCCAAGCCCATCTGGGCGAGCGGCTGCCACAATTCCAGCCGTGGTTCGAAGCCGCTGCTGCACAGACGGGCGTGGATTGGCACCTGCTCGCGGCCATCGGTTATCAGGAATCGAAGTGGGACCCGAAGGCGCAGTCCGATGATGGGGCGCTCGGGGTCATGATGCTCACCTCGGACACCGCCGCGGCCATGGGAATATCTGACCGCACCAACCCTCAGCAGAGCATCACGGCCGGAGCGCTCTACCTGGCCGACGTGAGATCGAAAATTCCCACGCGGATCCCCGAGCCGGACCGGACCTGGTTGACCGTCGCGGCATACAACGTTGGCTTCGGACACCTGGAAGATGCGCGAATCATCGCGCAGTCGCGCGGCCAGAATCCTGACTCCTGGGCGGATGTCCGACAGCAGTTGCCGCTGCTGGCTCAGGAGCGCTGGTACTCCAAGGCCAAGCGAGGCTATGCCCGAGGTTGGGAGCCCGTGCAGTTCGTCGACCGCGTGCAGCGATTCCTGACGCTGCTGTCCTGGCAACCGGGCGAAGGTGTTGGCGCCCCGCCAGCTGTTACGCCGACGACGCCCCCTACCCTTCCGGCAAGCCTGCATGCGCCAGTCCCGCCAGCCACTCCGGCCTCGAGCCCATCCTCGAGCCCGGCATCCTGAGCGGAATCCGCAGCTCAGAGCCGGCGCTGGGCGAAGAATGCCTTGAGCCGATCGCCACACTCAGCAGCGAGCACGCCGCCGAAGACATCCACGCGGTGATTCTGGCCGGCCAGAGCGAAGAGGTCGATCGTGCTGCCCGCTGCCCCGGCGCGCGTATCCCAGGCGCCGAACACCAGCCGTCGCACTCGGGCATGCACGATTGCGGCTGCGCACATGGCACACGGCTCGAGCGTGACATAGAGCGTTGTGTCCAAAAGCCTGTAGGTCCCCAAAGTGCGACCTCCGGCTCGCAGCGCCTCGATCTCGGCATGTGCGGTCGGATCGTGGGCCACAATCGGGCGATTGGCTCCATCGGCGAGGATCTGTCCGTTGAGAACCAGAACAGCCCCGACTGGCACCTCGCCACTTTCGCGTGCGCGCTCGGACACCTCCAGCGCTCGCTGCATAAACGCGATGTCCGATGGGATAGCGGGCGCTGTCCTGCTGGGATCCATGACGCTAACCTAGCACGCGGCCGCCGAGATCCGCGTGACGGAGTAAAATTCCCGAATGACCGGACACATTGGCATCGTTGCATGCTCCGCCGAAGGCGCAGCGCTGTGCTATCGAACAATTTGCATTGAAGGTGCGCAAGTCCTCGGCGGACACGATCATCCGGAGGTGTCGATGCACACGCACTCGTTCGGCGAATACGTGCGGCGCATCGATCGTGACGACTGGCGTGGGGTCGGCGAATTGATGCTGCAGTCGGCAAGCAAACTGGCCGATGGCGGAGCCGATTTTCTCATCTGTCCAGACAACACGATTCACCAGGCCCTGCCCGACCTGCAGGCGCGTTCCCCACTTCCGTGGTTGCACATCGCGGAGGTGGTGGCCTCACAGGCTGCGCAGCGCGGCTTCCACACCCTCGGTCTGACCGGGACGCGGTGGCTCGTCGAAAGCGAGGTCTATCCACAGAAACTGCTGGCGCACGGCCTGCAATTTGTACGGCCGAGCCTGGAAGAGCGGATCGAGATCCACCGCATCATCATGGACGAGCTGGTCCGGGGCCGGTTCGAAGCGCAATCCATTCTCTACTTGCAGCGTCTCATCGAAGCATGGAAGACCCGGGGTTGCGATGCGGTCGTGCTGGGCTGCACGGAAATTCCACTCATCATCAACGATTCCAACTCCGCATTGCCCACCCTCGATTCGACCCGGCTGCTGGCCAGAGCCGCCCTGGAGCGTGCCGTACGAGGTTGAGCTCGCTGGCATGAGCAGGCGCGGCGGGGTTTCTCAGGCCGGCACTCTGTATTTGCGCCCCTGGGCCGCCGAGAGAATCGCTCCGGCGACGATGACGAGCAGAGCCGCTGAGATCGTGACTGCGGCATGCGCGCCGGCAATGAAGGATGAGCTTCCGCTCCACCCGCGCCTCGCATCCTTGAATTTTTTCGTCCCTCCCGAAGGCTCAGCTGCCCCGAAGTCCTGATCTCCTGTCCCAGCGTCCAAAGCCGCTCATTCCGGGCCCGTGGTGCCTTGGCCGTGTAGGCCTCGCTGCCGACAATCGCTGCTACCGCCGAGGCGCATCGCAACACGAATGTGGCAAAGGGCCAAACGTGAGAAACGCTCTGGCGCAGGTCAGCTTTTGCCGACGGAATCCGTCAAACAGCTCAGAGCCCTCAGCCAGTCCCCGGGAGGAGTGTCATGTCCAGGCCCCTGTATGCTCTCTATGGCGTCATCGTGTACGCAATCTTCTTCGCGACCTTTCTCTACGCCATTGGCTTCGTGGGAAACTTGTACGTTCCGAAGACGATCGACTCCGGCACGCAAGGCTCAGTGCTCGAAGCTCTTCTGATCGACGCGCTGCTGTTGGGTATCTTCGCGATCCAGCACAGTGTGATGGCGCGTCCCGCGTTCAAGGAGTGGTGGACTCGCCTGATCCCGCGGACACTCGAGCGCAGTACCTACGTTCTGATGGCGAGCCTGGCTCTCATTGCCCTCTACTGGTTCTGGCAGCCGATGACGGCGCTCATCTGGTCCGTTCCCCGAGGCACTCTCTCCAAGGTGCTGCAGACCCTGTTCTGGCTGGGTTGGGGCATCCTGCTACTGAGCACGTTCCTGATCAATCACTTCGAGCTCTTCGGGCTCCAGCAGGTATTCCTCGCTTTGCGCGGTAAAACGAGTCTGCCACAGCAGTTCAGAACGCCCCTGCTCTATCGCGTGGTCCGGCATCCACTCTATCTCGGATTTCTCATCGCATTCTGGGCCACGCCCCGCATGACGCTGGGGCATCTGGTTTTCTCGATCGCAACGACCGGCTACATCTTTCTCGGGATCTTTCTCGAGGAGCGCGATCTGGTCGCTCATTTCGGCGAGCAGTACCGGCGGTACCGCACTCGCGTGCCCATGATCGTGCCCTGGCTGCCCAAGCGAAGCTGATCCTCGCAGCGCGCGGGGGTCTGTTGTCCGGGCTCTCGCGCGCGCGCCGCAAAGCGGCTATGGTATGGCGCTCCGCAGAGCCGTTTCCAGCGAGAGAGTGCGGTGCGGCATATTCTGTACCTCGACGACGAACGGAGCCTCGTCTTTTTGGTGTCGCGCTTGCTCGAGCACCTGGGTCATCGCGTTTCAGGCTTTACGAGCGCCGCGGAGGCGCTGACCGCGTTCAAATCCCATCCGCAGGAGTTTGATCTCGTGCTCACCGATATGTCGATGCGCGGTACGAGTGGGTTGGAGTTCGCCCAGCGGGTCCTGCAGGTAGACCCCCGCGCCATGGTGGTCATCGCCACGGGGTGCGTAGAACCCAACTGGGCGGATCATGCGCGCGCCTGTGGCGTGCGCGATGTCATCGAGAAGCCCGCGACCGTCGATGCGATGGCGAAGGCCATCTCCCGGCTTCTCGAGCCTGAAGGAGCAGCGACATGATGGCTCGACTGGCATACGCGGCGCTGGCTCTATCGGCTGCCTGCCTCGCGGCGCCGGCGCCTGTCGGCGATGCCGGGATGACGATCCTGCACAAGCAGGACGTCACCGGACAGGTGCTCAAGAAGCTCGGCCTGCCCGACCGCTCCTACTGCTGGAAGGAATGCTTGCAGAACAACGAATGCACTGCAGTTCGCTGGGGCGTGCTCAAGGGTGATACTGCCGGCTTGTGTGTCCTGTTCAAGGGCGAACTCAAGTACCGGGCGCCGGTCAAGGTAACGACCGACGATGGCACGCCGATCCTGGTGACCACGGCTAAAAAGACCCTCGCGCGCGATCTCCCTCGCTCTTAGTCTCACGAGGCTCCACCGCGGCTGCTTCCGCGGACCACAGCGCAGGGAACAGCCGATGGGTCATCGCTGCCCCGATCGGCAGCTCCTCGATCAGTCCGGGGAACTCAGGTGATGTCTTCCAGCGGCGTGGGGCGTGACGGATGTCATCGCCCATCAGCCGGACGGAGAAGGCGCGGCGCCGCCTTCCTGTCTCGACACCGGCCGAGGCGTGTAGGGTCAGCATATGGAAACATACTGCATCTCCGGGCTCGAGCTCCCAACCGAGGATCCTGTAGCGCGCGCGGTCGGCTTCGATGTCAGGCAGATCAGCAAGTGAGCCTTCCGGAAACCACTTCGCCTGCGCATCCATGAACGAGCGCGGCATCAACCATGGGCCAAGGTGCGAGCCCGCCACCAGCTCGAGCGTCGCGGCGCGACTCACCGGGTCCACTGGAATCCAGAAGCTGCAGTTCTGGTGTCCCGTGATGTTGTAATACGGCTGGTCCTGGTGCCAGGGCGTGCGTTGCCGGGTACCCGCCTCCTTGGTCAACATGTGATCGTGATAGAGCCGCGCCGTATGACTGCGCATGAGGCGGGCACCCGCCTCGGCGAGCGCCGATTCAAAGATCACCCGGCGATAGCAGTCATTTTCCTGCCAGCAGCAGAAATCCTCTATGAAGAACCCTGGATCATCGGGCAGGCTCGCGATCTTGGCGCGCGGACTGGGGCGCGCGAGATTGGCATCAATGCCGGCCCTCAGCAGCGCAACTTCCTGGGGCGTGAGAATCTGCCGCAAGACGACCGCGCCGTCGCGTTGATAAGCCTCGATGTGGGCCTGTGAGGCCTGGAACCTTCCGTTCAATGCTCGCAACACCTGCGGCGCCGAATATGAGCCTCTCCGTCAGCATTCTGACATGGCCGATCGGTCGTCGTCCCGCCGTGCGCCGACCTCGGCTCCAGAGGGCAGCAGCCGGCACCCGGAAAAGAGCGTATCGAGGCGCTACAATGACGGCCGAGGTGGACGAAGTACCTAGCTGCCACGATCACCTCAAAAGCGTAAGGGGATTGGAACCACCAATCACCTCCCGGGACGTTGGACAGCGTTGCGGGAGCACCATCCGGGGGTGGTTGTGCCCGCGGCGGACCGGAACGGCCGCAGAATCGAAAGGCTTCAGGGGGGATCGTGCAAGCCTCGCAACGAGCTACGTGTTTACCGCGAGCGTACGCCGCACTGGCGTTCGTGCTGTCAGTTGTCGCCGGGGATGCCGGAGCCCAGGCGCCCGGCAACGCTGCCGCCCCGAGTTCGGGTGGAGCGCCTGCTTCCGAGCCCAAGGGAAACTTTCTTTCCTCGCTCAAGCAGGCCTTCAGACAGGATTACGATCACGAAGTCATCCGGGGGCATTTCGAGGTGGGCTCCGCACCCGACGTCCATCGTTATTACTGTCTTGTTGATCCCAAGACCGGAAAGAGCGAGAGCAATGGCGTCGCGGGGACGCCCTACAGGCGTCCCGATGGCATGACGGGCATCAAGGGCGCAGCGGTTGCCTTCTACAGCTGTTCGGACGCTGAGCAGCGCGGAACTCTGGTCACCGACGGCTACTCCCTTGCCGGCGTCAGCGCCAGGATTGTCCCACCGGCGCCTCTCCCCAAGCCGACTGCAAACCCAGCAGCTCCGGTTGCTGCGGCCGAAGTGCCTGCGGCGAAGGAGACTACGGCTCAAACGGCGAAAGACACGGCGGCACAAGCGGCGAAGGAGACTGCGGCGCAAATGGAGGTCATGGCCGCCTACAACCGCTTCATAGTGGGACAGAACGCGCATGATCGCGCTGCCGTCTCCGAGCTGCTGCTCGATTCGAAGGATCTGGTTTGGGCCGGACCGGACGGCAGCTCGATCTGGGGGCACGAGCAGACCCTGGCGGCACTGGAACAGGAGTGGCAGGGAACCTGGAAGCTCGAGCCTCAGACCCAGGAGCCCAGAATTGCCAGCATCTCATCCACCGTCGCAGTCGTGGTCAGTCCCATGCACCTGACGCAGCGGGCAGGTCCTGAAAGGGTCAGCGTGGTACCGGTGCGCTGGGCCGCAGTGTTCGTGAAGACTCGGGCCGGCTGGCGTATTTCTTCGATCTTCATGTCTGCCTACAAGGATGGGAGCACGCCTGAGGGTTAGCGGGGCCGCCCGGCGGCTCGATCAGTCCGGTGGCGGAGGATGAGCAAGTGACCAACCATATCGTTGCTGCGCTCCAGATGGGCTCGGATCCCCGCGGCAAAGCCGAGACCCTCGAGCGGGTACTCGGTTTCGAGCAGCAGATCGTCTCATCCGGCGCGGTCCTCGTCGTGATGCCGGAGGCGCTGCTCGGCGGCTATCCGAAGGGTGAGATTTTCGGAACGCGCTTGGGGTATCGACTTCCCGAAGGACGTGAGGCCTTCGCCGGCTACTACGCCAATGCGATCGACCTGGACGGACCGGAGGTGCGGGCGCTGGAGGCGCTTTCCGCGAGGACCGGAGCAACACTCGTTCCGGGAGTCATCGAGCGGTCCGGGTCCTCACTTTACTGCACGGCATTGTTCATCGATCCGGAACAGGGCCTGATCGCCCGCCATCGCAAGCTGATGCCGACCGGCACGGAACGGCTGATCTGGTCACTCGGCGATGGCTCCTCGCTCGCGGTCGTACCCTCGAAGGCCGGCCGGCTCGGTGCGGCCATCTGCTGGGAAAACAACATGCCGCTGTTTCGGGCAGCCATGTACGCCAAAGGAGTGGATATCTGGTGCGCGCCCACGGTGGACGATCGTGAGATCTGGCGCCATAGCATGCGACACATCGCCTATGAAGGCCGCTGCTTCCTCATCAGCGCCTGTCAGGTGCAGCCATCCCCCCGCGAGCTTGGCGTCGAGGTCCCCGGCTGGGATTCCTCCCGATCGCTGATCAGCGGGGGCAGCATGATCGTGCATCCGTTGGGCGATGTCCTGGCAGGTCCCGTCCTTAACGAGACCAGCCTGGTCGTTGCGCAGATCGACCCGAAAGACATCGTGCGCGCCCGCTATGACCTGGACGTAGTCGGCCACTACGCGCGGCCCGATGTTTTCAAGCTGACCGTGGACGAGCGGGAACGTGAGGGTACGGTGTTCCTGCCCGGCGAGTGATGCAGAACGCGCCGCATGACGCAAATCGCGCAACCGTATCGCATGCCGGTCCATGATCGATGTGTGGGTCCGAGCTGCACCGCGCTCAGGTCAGATTGCGGCGGCGCTCGATCTCAGCCTTCGACGGCTCGGCGAGCTGGAAGCTCCCGGTTTTGACATCGCCATCAGGCTCATAGGTGGCCACGATCACACCGCTCGGGAAGGCCTGAGACTTGACCAGCCTCAGCGCAGAAGGATTAGTGCCGCCGCCAAAGAGGCGCTTGCCTCGGCCGAACACCACGGGAAAGAGCAATACACTCAGTTCATCGACCAGGCCGTGCTGCAGCAGGGTTTGGAGCAGCTCGCTCGAGCCCTGCACGAGCAGGTCAGGCGCTGCCTGGCTCTTCAGCTTCCTGAGCGAGGCAACGACGTCCTCGCCCAGTAGCTGACTGTTCTGCCAGGCTAACTTCTTCGAGCGCGAACGCGACGCGACGTATTTGGTGACCCGGTTGAAGAGGCCCGCGATCGGGTCCTGCGGATTGGCCACATAGGGCCAGTGCGCCGCGAAGATGTCGTAAGTCTTGCGCCCCAGCAGCAGATCGAAGGGCCGGCCGAAGAACTGGCCCATCGATGCACCCAGCGCCTGATCGAAGTAAGGGGCAGTCCAGCCGCCCCAGGCAAACCCTCCGGTCGGGTCTTCCTCCGGGCCACCGGGAGCCTGCATGACACCATCCAGGCTCGTGAACGTGGCAACGATAATCTTGCGCATGCGGCTCTCCTGCTTGAGTACGTTCTATGGCCAGAGGACGTGTGAGGCGGCCCCGGCTCGACAGGACACCGCAAATTCTCTCAGCCCCGCGCCGGTATTGGCCAGCAAGCGCAGCCAAATGGCCAGGAGGAATCGCTTGACACGCAAGCAATCGCTTGCCTATACTTAAGGCAAGTATCCACTTGCCTATTGAGCCGATGTCAGAGCACCTCGATGACGCCGATCTGCTGTTCAAGGCCCTCGCCGACCCCAGCAGGCGCAAGCTGATGGACCGTCTGCATGCACACGACGGCCGCACATTGAGTGAGTTGTGCGAGCACCTGGACATGACGCGCCAGGGCGTCACGCAGCATCTGGCCGTGCTCGAGGCTGCGAACCTGGTCATCGCCATACGTCGCGGCCGCGAGAAGTTGCATTTCCTCAATCCCGTACCGCTGCAGGAGATTTACGAGCGGTGGATTGCCAAGTTCGAAAAGCCACGCCTGAAGGCGCTGGCCAATCTGAAACGAAAACTGGAGAAAGCCGATGGCTAGATCGACCTTTATCTATGTGACTTACATCCGCAGCACGCCCGAGAAGCTTTGGTCAGCGCTGACGGAGGATTCGCAGTTCATGCGGCAGTACTGGTTCGGAACGCATTGCGAAAGCCAGTGGACGGCGGGTTCCTCCTGGAAGATGGTCTCGGCGGACGGGGGCGTCACCGACGACGGCGAAATTCTCGAGGCTCAGCCGCCACGGCGTTTAGTCATCCGCTGGCAACATCAGAAGAGCCCCGAACTCAAGGCCGAAGGGGAGTCGCGCTGCACAATCGAGCTGGAACCCAGTGGAACGGCGGTCAAGCTCTCCATCACTCATGTGATCGAGCGCGAGCCCTCGAAACTCATCGCCGCGGTGTCGGGCGGCTGGCCGAGGATCATCTCCAACCTCAAGTCACTGCTGGAGACGGGCTCGGTGGTGCTGGAGCGGAAGGAGCTTGCGAAATGACCCAAGGCCCCATGGTCGCCAGCTGAGGCAGCGTTGCCCAGCCGGCCAGCACCCGGGGGGGGGACCTCGAGGCGGTCCCTATCTCCTATTCGCCCTCTTTTCCTTCTTCGCAGCGCGCTTCTCTTGCAGCGTCTTCTGCGGCTTCTTTTTGTCGGACTTCTTCTGATCCATGCCTTTGCTCATGGGGACTCCTCATCGCGTGGACTGTCCTGGTGCAGGAGCGGTCACATTACGCGACCCACCGCGGTCAGTGCAAAACCGATCGGCCTCTGCGCGAGTGTTGCCGACCTGGCGCAGTCGTGCACCTTACATCTCCCTCCATCGAAGTTTCTGCTGCCGGTCTTCACTGCAGATTAGGCAAGACGTCGGCGCAATTTAGGCAATCTTGCGGATTTGATCAGCGCCTGCGCGCGGCATGATTCCTTGCGCCTGAATCTCCCTGCGTTTGGAGTCGCCTCATGTCCCGCTACCTGATCGAACGAGAATTTCCAGACGGCCTCACCATCCCGCCGGACGAAGCCGGTGTGAGACTTTGCCGTAAGGTCATCGATAACAACGCCGAGGACGGCGTGACCTGGATCCACTCCTACGTCACGCCCGACCGTAAGTATACGTTCTGCATCTACGATGGGCCTACGCCCGAGGCTGTGCGCCGCGCCGCGGCCCGCAACAAACTGCCAATTTCGCGCATCACCGAGGTTCGCGTCCTCGATCCGTATTTCTACGCGTAAGACAAGAGAGGACTGCATGAACATTTCGACGCCGAATCTGCTTTCATTGCGCGCGCTGACTGTCCTGTTGCCCCTGGCAATGCTGCCGGTCGCCTGGGCAGATGGGGGCGCCACGCCGCTGATCGATAAGGTCCACAAGGCTACTGCGCGCTACACTGACATCAACGTCGCGATGGCAGAGGGATGGGTGACGGCGACGCCATGCGTCAGTGGTCCGGATACCGGGGCCATGGGCGTGCATCTTGTGCTGCCTGCGCGCATCAGTGCAGGGGTTCTGAACCCACAGCAGCCCGAAGCTCTGATTTACGAGCCGATGGCCAATGGGGCAATGCGCCTGGTGGGCGTCGAGTTCATCGTGCTTGCGAGCATCTGGGAAAATAGCAATCCGGCCGGTGCCGTGCCGGCACTGGACGGGAATCTGCTGAACTACATTGCCGCGCCTAATCGCTACGGCCTGCCAGCGTTCTACGAGCTGCATGTCTGGGCCTGGGAGCACAACCCAAAGGGAAGCTATGCCGACTGGAACACGCAGGTTTCCTGCGAGCATCAACCGCTCAATTGAGCTGCCGACGAGGCCGAGCGCCTGGTCCGCGCCGCGCAACAACCTGCCGATATTACGGCAACCCTGAAGTCACCCCTTGTAGGTCATCCCGGAGAACACGATGAAAAAGCTCATTGCAATCCTCTCTGTCCTGATGGTCGCCCCTGCGTTCGCCACGGACCCGCCCGCCCAGCCGGCAGCTCCGGTAAAGGGCGCCGTACATCGTTACCTCGTCGAGCGTACCTTCCCGGCCGGCGCGCTCCAGGGGCTCGACGCCGCCACCAAGAAAAAGGTGAACGCGAACAATGCATCGGTTGGCGTGCGCTGGGTCCAGTCCTACGCCAATGCGAGCGAGACCAAGACATTCTGCGTCTACGAAGGACCGAGCGAGGCCGCGATCCGCAAGGCGGCCGAGCTCAACAAGCTGCCTGTCGACAGCATCACCGAGGTGCCGGTGACGCTATCTCCGAAGTGAGACCAAGGCGCGCCGTCGTGGCGCACGGCACGACGGCGCGACAGTCATTCCGCCACTTCGGGCTGTCGGTTTGCGATCCCGATGGCGGCGGTGCGCGATGTCACGCCGAGTTTGGCGAAGATAGCCGCGACATGATGATCGACCGTACGCGTCGATAGAGAGAGGCCTTTGGCGATCGCGGCATTGCGGAGGCCATCGCGCAACAGCCCCAGAATTTGTGCCTCGCGCCGCGTCAAACCGAATGGGTGCTCATGGGTCGAGGCCCGCACGCCACGCGGAACGCGAATGCCGCGGGATCGCATCTGGCGACGCAGCGCCTCCGCGGCCGGAGCGGCATCGAGCCGCTCAAAGATCGCGAGGGCCTCGCGCTGCGCGCTCTCCCCGCCATACCAGCCAAGCACGATCGCACGCTCATAGGGACAACCGAGTACTTGCCAAGCACGTGCCGCGCCCTGCCAATCGCCCGCAATCTCCATCGCGTAGGGCTCTGCGATTTCGCTTGGCGCCCCCTTGAGCGCATTCGCGCGCCAAAGCCAGGCGGCAAGGTCCCCTTTCATTCGCGGATCCCGTCGCTGCGACACGCTCTCGTAGGCAAGTGCTGCCTCGCGTACGACGCCCCGGATATCGCCCGCCAACCAGGCAGCCTCGGCGGCTATGGCCGCGAGCGTGCCAAAGCGCTGCAACTCCGGCTCCGGGCCGGCAAGCGTCCGCGCTTGCTCAAGCGGCGAATGGGCGTCGGGGTCGCCTCGTCGAATGCGCAGGTGGCCGAGTGTCCGCAAAGCCGGAATTCGGGTCACCGGCGTCGCCCGCGGATGCAGCAGCACCGCCTCGGCATCTTCGCTCGCCCCGAGCCACTGGCCCTGCTCAAACTTCATCCGTGCGCGGTAGGCGAGCATATAGGGGCGCAGGAAATCCAGCTCACGCTCCTCGCTGTACTGCAGTCCGGCACTCAAATACCGCGCTGCCTCCTCGTACCGGCGGCGCGACACGGCCATTGCGGACAGGTCCGTGTACGCTCTGGCTGCGTGCTCGTGAAAGCCATCGGCGAGCGCGAGCTGCAAACTGCGCTCAAGATCGGCCCAACCTGAATCGTCGCCGACTATGAGGCGGGCCGTGCCGAGAACGTTGAGCGCGTCACTGAGAATCAGGTGATCGGACCAGGGCTGTGCAAGCGCGATGGCCCGGCGCGCAAACGAGATCGCCGAGTCGTTATCGTGGGACTCCATGTCGAGTTGGGCCCGATCGCAATAGGCCGTCGCGAGCACCGGGCTCGGTGGCAAGGATTCGAGCACCCGGATCGCCTCGGCGCAGTAGCGTTCGGCCTCGACTTGCCGACCTTCGAACCAGGCGAGCCGCGACAGGCAGCGCAGAGCATCGCCTTCCTGCGTACGGGCTCCCATGCCACGCCAGATCTCCAGTGCGGCGGCCCGCGCCTCACTCGCACGCGCGTACCGCCCGATCAGGTAGCACTCGTACGACAGTTGCTCGAACAAGCGAGCACGGTCCGTCGGCGCGAGGTCATTGGAACAGTGGATCATGGCTTCGAAGTGCGATGCGGCCTCGCGATGCGCGCCGACCGCAGCGGCCTGAGCGGCAGCCACTGGTGCAAAGCGCCGCACCGCCTCCGTGTCGTGCGCACAAGAGGCGTGATGTGCGAGGCGCGAGGCCGGAACCCCGGGACGCGACGCGAGCGTCGCAAGCACTCTGGCGTGCAGCTCCAGTCTGCGCGCCAGAGGCAGCGAATCCTCCAACGCGCGGCGGACGAGCTCATGTCGATAGCTGAGCGAGCCATCCTCGGACAACACCATGCCAATGCCCAGACATCCCGCGATTCCCTTGGTATCTGGCCGCGCGGCCAAATCCAGCAACCACGCTTCCGTCTTGCCCGGTACGACACAGACCAGTTCGGCGATCTCGCGTGCCGCGGGCGGTAATCGAGCCGCTCGGGCCAAAACCGCATCGCGCACGGTAACCGGCACGGCGTCGACATTCGCCGCAAGTACTTCGGTCACGAACAGGGGGTTGCCTGCCGTGACGCCATAGATGCCTTCGGGACTTCGACCGGCACGGCGCGCGAGCTGCGCTACCGCCGATTCGGATAGCGGAGCGAGGAACATCCGGTGCGTGCTGGCGCGTGGCAAGTCACCAATCACGATCCGTAACGGGTGGTCCAGGCCCACCTCGTCGTCCCGATACGAGACGACAATCATCGAGCGCGTGCGGTGGATGCGGCGAGCGAGAAACTTGAGAAGATCGAGTGATGCCTCGTCCGCCCAGTGCATGTCCTCCAAGACGAGTAGCGTCGAGATCCGCTCCAGTTCGTCCAGTGCACCGCTGAAGATGTCGCCACGATTGGCCGTCGAGCCGATGGATGCGAGAAGTGTCCCTTGGGTTTCGCGCGCAATATCGTGAAGTGGGGCGAGCGGCCGGGGTGTGGACAGGTTATCGCAGCCGCCCCACAGACTGCGCACGACGCGTTGCCTCGCGCAAAGTTCCTGCAGCAAGACTGTCTTGCCGATGCCGGCTTCACCGCCCAGCAGCACCGTGCAGCCACTGCGCTCGGAGGCAGCGCCGAGCCATCCCTGCAGGTCAGCAAGACATCGTTCGCGCTCAAGCAGTTCCATCGTTTTTCTGGCCCGCAAGCGGTGAGGCGTCACCCAGTATTAGCTGAGCCAATCCAGAGCTCAAGGCCGAGGGATCCGACAGCCACGGGGTTTCGAACCGCATAGCCGGTTCGCACACAGGTCAAGATTTGCGATAGCGGTTGGCCTTACCGAGTCGACTAAACAGTGCTCAATTTGGCGCCTACCTCGAATGGGCATCATTGACCCCAAGCCGGCAGTGAGAAGCGGCCCCTTCAGGGCAGTCAGTCTATGCTGGGTCAGTCAGGAGTGCGCCGCGTCCAGTGGCCCTGGAGTGCCAATTCAGGGGCGCAACAGTCGTGATCATGAAACCCCAGCCAATGATTCCTATGGCTGCAATTGCCGCTGCGATTATGAAGGCCCAGTAATACTGCCCAGTGCGATCGACAACGAAGCCCGTGATGACCGGTCCGACGATCCCCGCAACGTTAGCGACACAGTTCTGAATACCCATCCACCGGCCGGTGACTTGCGGGCCGGCCAAGGTCTGGCCAATGGCATATAGGGTCGGCGTGTTGAATCCGAAGGCGACTCCCGCAACCATCAGGCCGATCACGGACACTCTAATGTCACCCACTGCAGTCACAATTAGACTTGCTGCCATCATCAGGTGGCCAACAATGATGAGGGTCTTGCGGACACGGTTGTCGCTGGCACCGCTTCGAATCCATCGGTCGGACAGCCGACCCACCGTTATTGAACTGATCGCGTAAACCAGATAGATGAGGCCGCCCAGTTCAGCCATATGCTCGACCGACAGACCGCGGGCCTTTACAAGATAGAGTGGCAGCCACGAAATGACAAAGTAAAAGGCGTAGTTGCCACAAAACTGCCCGAGGCTTGCCCCCCACACCTCGCGGCGCTTCATGATTTCGGCGAGTGATGGTCCAGTGTCGACAGATTGAACATTAATCTGGTCAGAAACGCTCCGAGTGGCGGCATACCAGGGCACGAGCCATAGGAGCGAGCAGAGCCCGAACAATATGAAGACGCTACGCCAGCCGATCTGGGCGATCAGTAGCCCACCCCCAAACGTACCAAGCGTAGGTCCTAGGGCCATGCCAACGCCGATCAGCCCGTTGGCGCCGCCGAGACGATGCGATGGCAGGTGTTGAGCGAGCAGTTTTGAACTACAGGGAAACGCGGCGCTCTCGCCGAGACCCAACAGCAGGCGCAAGCCGATCAGCATCGCAAATCCGGTGGCAACGCCTGACAGCGCAGTGGCGATAGACCAGAGCGCCAGACCAAGTGCCAGCGTCCTGTAAGGATTAATGCGCTCCGCCAGCCATCCCGCCAGAATCTGAGCCGGAACGTAGCTCCAGAAGAAGGCCGACAAGAGCACTCCGATTTGTGTACTGGAGAGGCCAAGTTCGTCTTTCATCAACGGCGCAGCAGTTGCCAGATTGCCGCGGTCGACGTAGTTGATGAATATGACTACTGCGATCAGAGGGACCACAGCCGGGCCGATGGCAGTGGTTCCCACTAGCGTGGGCAATTTGGTGGGTGTCATGAAATCGTCTCGGCCCCCTGATTATTGGCAACCCCGTGAAATACTGTCGGGTCGATGCTGCCCGCAATTTGCGGGCTCGTCGTTTCAAGATGGCTAGCCTACGCCATGCATTGAACGACCGCTTTACTGCCGCGGTCTCTTCTGTTCGAACGACTGAAATGGGCCGCCTGCTGCCAGACACCCCGCTGCGAAGCCGCCCTTCGCAGCACGTTTTTCTCAAAACGGTTCGGCAGGGCAAAACATCTAAACGTACGGAGCTGCGCGGGAACGGATGAAAACCTGCCTTGCGCGATCTGCGGTCGCGACATGGGAGAAGCTCGGCGATAGAACCCTAGGATTCCCCACGCCAGGCGATTCCCAATTGCGCATATGCCGGTATTCGTAGCGTTTCGCGCCGTCTGGAAATGATTCTGACGGTAAACTTCGGAGTCAGAATGCCGAAAAGATTTTTACCATCAGATTTACCGTCAGAAAGTTTCGCTTTGAGGCAATGGAGGTCGATAGAGTTCGACAGGCATTATCTCTAATTATCAGTCAGTTACGCGACGAATGCAGCAGGTGGCGATAGAGGGTGAAAGGCCGAAAATCACTCCCACTCGATCGTCGCAGGCGGCTTGCCGGAGATGTCGTAGACCACGCGCGAGATGCCCGCTATCTCGTTCACGATGCGCCGCGAGACATGCTCGAGGAACTCGTAGGGCAGGCGCGCCCAGTGGGCGGTCATGAAATCGACCGTCTCGACAGCGCGCAGCGCGATCACGTAGTCATAGCGGCGGCCATCGCCCATGACCCCGACAGAGCGTATGGGGAGAAACACGGCGAACGCCTGACTGGTCCGGTCGTACAGATCGTGCCGGCGCAACTCCTCCACAAAGATCGCATCGGCGCGCCGCAGCAGATCGGCGAACTCCTTGCGGATCTCCCCCAGAATCCGCACCCCGAGTCCGGGGCCGGGGAAGGGATGGCGGTAGACCATCTCGCGTGGCAGACCGAGCTCGACGCCGAGGCGCCGCACTTCGTCCTTGAACAGCTCGCGCAGAGGCTCCAGCAGCTTCAGGTTCATCTGTTCCGGCAAGCCGCCGACGTTGTGATGCGACTTGATCACGTGCGCCTTGCCGGTGCGGCTGCCGGCGGATTCGATCACGTCCGGATAGATCGTGCCTTGCGC
>Ga0070741_10002853_pt1 | contig 44856 bp, 62 predicted proteins | sample Coa_R1_4_FD_66440 | JGI IMG/M metagenome (GOLD analysis project Ga0070741, IMG submission 66440) | Surface soil microbial communities from Centralia Pennsylvania, which are recovering from an underground coalmine fire - Coalmine... | ecosystem: Environmental > Terrestrial > Soil > Unclassified ... | reverse complement strand
GATGATCGGGGTCGCGCCGCGCTTCACCCGCCAGGCATCAAGCCGGTAAAAGTACGGCGACCCGGACTCTTGAGTTTCAAGACCAGACAGCCACGTCAAACCGGCGGGGACGTCGTACTCATACGAAGACCCGTCGGTTGTCAAAGAAGTGTCGAGGACGGACTTGTAGAAGGACGGGAACGTGGCGTCAATGCCGGCGTTCAACGCGTCGAGAATGGCGAGATCGGTGAACTGCGGACGGATCAGTACCGTCGCTCCCGATGTGTGGGAAGCAGCAGTCGAGCCTTGCGAAGCACGTACCACCGTCAGCGACGTATCCGCCACCGACTTGACACGCATGATCTCCTGGTCAACCTGGATGTACCAGTTGGCCGAATAGCGGCTAGCTCCGCCGGAGCCGATCGTGACAGACGTTCCCGAGCTCGCCAGCGAGGCAGAGATGGAGTCAAGGTCAGGCCAGTCACCGACGTAGCGGCGGACACGCTGGACCAGGGTTGCTGCGGTAGTCGCCACTTACTCTCCGAGAAGGTTGGCTGCGATCTCTTGGGCGATCGGCTTCGCGTCCGCAGGACGGTCAGGCCGCGACTGGGCGTGGATCGGATGCTGCCGGCGGACCACAGCAACCTGGTTGGCGTGCTGGGTGTAATCGCCACGGCCCCAATGGGAAGACCAGTCTCTTGCCCCTTCGGTTCTGGGGCGCATCACGCGACGGTCAGCGAGGTTCCTTTGGATGCGCGCCTGCTCGGACTGCTCCGCCTCGAACGCCTCGACCGCCGAACACTCGATGAAGTTGAAGTGGGGTTTCCCGCACGACCTGCAAGTGGGTCTCTTCGACAACGAAGGCTCCTTAGAAAGATGGGGTGCCGGGTGATTGAGGCTCACCCGGCGAAGCCTTGTTACGACTGGCCGACGAGGACCGCCGAAGCGCTCGCGTTGCGAACCTCCTGCGTCCACTCACCGAGCACGCGCCGCTTCTTGCCGTCCGTGAAGTCCACAGCGGCAATCGTGAAGAGACCACGACCGTTGTACGGAAGCGGGTTCACGCGCGACTTGTCGAACAGGAACGCATCACCAGCACGCACACGGGCGTCGATCACAACCTGCACGGAGTTGCCGTGCTGAAGCTGGATCTCGTTGACCATGTACCCCATCTGCTTGTCGGACTCGAGGAGGCGACGGTTTCCAGAATCAAACGTCGCGACACCATGGGAGCCTGCAACCAGATCGGTGCCGATCAGCAGCGTGTCCGCCTGGACACCCTGGTCGATGATCGTCTTGTTCGCGGTGTTCAGGGCCGAGTACGAGAAGGTTCCCGAGGCGGTCGAGTTGCCGTTCGCCTTGATGAACCGGTACAGCCCCTCCATCGTCCGGTACGCCGTGTCAGAACCAGCCGAACCCGACTTCTCCGAGTAGAGAAGCGCACGGGTCAGGTTGATCTTGAATTCGATCGCACGGTTGGCCAGCTGGTGGGCAACCCAGTCCTGGAGCTCGTTGGTCGCCATGCGGCGGGCGAGCTGAGAACCGGTAACCATCAGGTCGAACGAGGACAGGATCTGCGTGAAGTTGTTGAGAACGGACGGGGCAACCGACCGGTCAACACCAATGTCAGAACCTTCCTGCTCGGCCCGGATCACGGCAAGCGTCGAAGCGTCAGCGACGGTCTGGGATGCCGGCGAAGAGCCGTACCCGCCCGAAGCGACGGTCAGGGTGTCGGTCGCGATCGCCGTCACCTGCTTCACCGTGTCCGTCCCCGACGACATATCGACAACAAGGTCGCCGACATGCACGCGGGCACCATGCCCAGCCTTCAGGACAATGGACGTTCCGTTCGACGCAACCGAACCGGAGACGGTGACGGTATCGCTGTTAAGCGCGTCCTCGTTCCAGTAGTGGGTCGGGTCGTACGCCTGCCGACCCATATCGACGCCGAGAGCGCCAAGGTAGGACAGGTCGAAGTACAGAGCCTCAGCCAGAATCGGGGAGATGTCCCTGATCTGAGACCCATCGGTGATATCGAACGATGCGAAGAAGTTAGTGCTTTGAAGAGCCATAGGTATGCACCTCCTTTCGGAGTGGTTTCGGGCACCCGCCTGTCTCTTCGCATCAGTCCGTCAGCTATCGCGCGGTCCGCACACGGTGCGCGCCACGAATCAATGAACGCCGAGGAAGTGATCCCGGGGTGGTAAGAACCTGCGGGGAGTCGAACCCCGCCAGGCTCAGCTAGTCAGGTACAGAACCCAGCGCATACTTGGCCGCTGGGCGAGGGTCCGGATAGTCCGGCGCGTCATGGTCGATAGGGGCGACCGACGCGAAGTTGATGTCGGTGTTGCCGTCCATGCTGGAGCACGGGTTCACACCGTCATATGTGTTGGACGGGCCTTTTGCGACGATGCCGTCGCTGCCGCCCTCAGCGGTACTCGACATTCTCCTCCTACAGTTCGTTGTTGCTGATTAGGGCCTTGGCGACAGCGGCAAGGTTGCGACTGTTTCTGGCCTTCTGGAGATCGTCAGCCTTCTGAGAGGCCGCGCTGGGGACACCGGCAGAGTTCTGGGTCGGCCTGCCCCACGCCTCCTCGAGCTCGGCACGAAGCTCCGCCGCGATCTGCTCACGCAGCTGATCCTTCGCCGTCTTATAGGCGTCAATGTGCGGGGCCAGCAGAGAGAAGTTCTCCTCATGCTGTTTACGCGCCTCACGGAGAAACGCACGGCGGGACTGGGCGTTGATCGTTCCCGGTCTCGACAGCGGCGCGATCTTCTTCGCCTCCGCAGCCCACGCCTTCGCGTTAGCCCGGGCCTTCTGCGTCTCCGTCCACTCAAGCCGCTTCTTCAGCTTCGCGTTCTCGCGGGCCAGCTGCTCCGCATCCACATACTCATCCTCTTCAGGATCAGCGAACGCCACAGCAGGCTCTTCGTCATCATCGAAATCCGGCTCCTCAAGGAACTCCGCGAGATCATCGGGGAGAGACGGGTTCAGGTCAGGCAGTTCCGCAACTTGCGCCTCAGGCGCTGCGGAGTCGTCTGGGCTGCTCGGAGCTTCCTCCGCTACGTCAGGACCGCCGAACAGGTCGGAGATAGTCCCGGCGACAGCCGAAGCGACATCATCACTCAAGGTGACTCCTTTGGTTTACGATGCGGCCACGTCAGGCGTGGCCTTGGGACCGGCAAGAGACGGGCTGGAAAGCCCGGTCGTGCCGAGACTCAACGAAGGCGTGGCAAGCGTGCCCGAGAACACCTTGTTCACACGCGCCTGCGCCTTCTGAACAGCAGACTGAAGCTTCTGACCCATAGCCGAATCCAGGCCGGCACTCTCCTGGCCCAGGGTTTCAAGGTCCTGGTCGGAGATCTGGCCGCCACCGAAAGCCCCGGTGATGTAGCGGAGATCATTCCCGTTCGCCTGCGCATACGCATGGCCCTGGAAGATCTGCCCCACATGGGTCGGGTTGTACCCGGCCTTCAGATAGTCGGAGATCTGCTGCGAAGTGATATCGGTTCCGTAGTACTGCTGGTTCAGCTGCTGGAGGGAGTTCACATACGACCGGTAGTCGGACTCGTTCGAGATGACCCCCTTCGCAATGCCCTCCTGAATACCCGGATAGGTGGTCTTGTACCAGTCGGTTCCTCTAACGTAAGCCATTGCGAGGGCTGTGGCCTGGTTTATGTCCGATGTTGAGCCGAAGATCTGGTTGACCTTCGCCTGCACATCCGGCGGGAGACCGTAGATCCCGAGGAACGAAGACCAGTCCTGCGGTCCAGTAGGCGCCGAGGGGGCCGTCGAACCACCACCGCCGCCGCCTCCGCCATCCCCACCACTCGAGGGTGCTTCGGCCGCGCCGGCACCAACGTTGGTGTTGATGACGATCTGGCCTTGGTTGTTGACGGTGTAGGCGTACGGCTGGGTGTCGCCGATGTTGGCTAGCGCCATCAATGCCTCCCGAGATACGGCAGCGGTCTAGGCAGCGGCCGGGTCTGGCCGTTCTCCGACACCAACGGCGGGGCCGGGTTCGGCCTCGGCGCATAGCCCCCGGTGCTGGATACGTCAGTCACTCCGGTCTGCGTAGAGCCAGGCGGCGGAGTCGTAACTCCGGGCGTCGAGGTCGTGCCGCCTCCAAGCTGATCGCCAGAGGAAAGGATCTGGTTGATCTGGTCCTCCGAAAGCGTCGGCACAGCCCCGGTGATAAGCCCCAGCTGACCCATGAGGGACAGCATCTTCGACTGGTACTCCTGCGAGTTCTTGTAGGCAGGCTGGGTTCTCAACCAGGAAGAGAGTTCGTCCGGCGTCCAGCCGGCCTTCGTCTTCTGAGCCAGCAGCTTCTCGGTCGCAGGATCCGGGTTCCCGTAAATGGTCTGGTAGGCCGACGTGTTCTGGGCCAGGTTCGTCTTGTACTCCGGGCCAGACTCGTACTCTTTCGACTGGCGAAGAACCTGCTCGAACGTGGCCTGGTCCCAGTTGCCGACGATGGCTTTCTTGATGACGCCCTTCAGGTCCCCGCCGGGGTTCCAGGTGTTGCCGAGAATGTTCCTGCCGACGGCGAGAAAGCCTTTGGCGTGCTGTTTGTAGATCGGCGAGTTGGCAAAGGTGGGACGATTGGCGAGGGTGGTTGCAAGTCCCTGGACGCTCGGCGCGTTCTTCAGAATGCTGACGATATCCTTGACCGTCGCAGCCTTGCCCGTATACGCCTGAAACGTGTCGGCGTAGGTCTGCGTCCAGATCTGCTTGAACTGCGACCTGGTGATCGGCTGCCCCTCGTACGTCAGAGCATTCTTCGGGGCCGTCGGGGAGTTGACCACCGACAGTTTCCCCTTCGCCGTAACAATCATCCACGGGTCGGTGTTGTCCTGCTTCTGCGGGGCGGTACCACCCGGAACCTGAGGCCCAGACGCAGAGGGAGGAGCGGTCGAAGAAGTGGTTGAGACGTACTTCGGGTTCCACTTCGTGATCCACTTGGCGTTGAACTGCTGCTGAATTTGCCCGGCCCTGGCATCTGTGGTATTCGGGCCGGCGTTGTAGCGTCCATACCAGTCGGCGGGATGGCTTCCCTGCAAATAGCCTGCATAGGCGGCGGCCAGACGGAGGTTGATGGCCGGGTTTCTCAGGTCGGCCATTGAGATCTTGTGGGTTGAATCCCACGGAAGAACTCCGCCGTTGAAAGCGTTCGGGCCGATGAAGGTTCCTGGCTCTAGCTGGCCAATGCCTACTGCGCCCATGTTCGAGTCGCGCTCGTTAAAGTTGCCGCCGGACTCGTTCAGGACAAGCGCCCCGAACGTGATCGGGTCGATGTTCTCAGCCTTCGCGGCTGCATAGATCGCCGCCGCGTTCGTCTTGAACGCCTTGTAGCCATGGGCCGCCCAGTAGTTGACGAACTGTTCCCACGGCGTACCCTTAGCCCCGCTTTTGCTCGCCGGCTTTGGCGGGATAACGAACTTGGGAGGGGCTTTAGCCACTCGTACTCACCAACGTGTTCAGAAAGTTTGGCCCGTACAAAGAAAGCTCATTGCGTAGAGCCGGCTGTGATTGAAGCCACGGCTGAACCTCTGTCTCCACGTAGTTCCTCCACGACTTCTCGTAGTAGTTCCGGTTACCATTCGCCTTGATCGCCTTCGACAGCTGCTTCGCCGGGCCGCCGATGTACTGGTCGAACTGCGCCTTCTCCGTCTTGGGCATCTGCTGATACAGGGTCGTGCGCTCGTAACGGTCCACCTTCGGCTGCTGCGCGAACAAGTAATCCTTGTAGAACCCCGGGTACACCTTGTCGATCTGCTTGGCAAGCGACGTCTTCTGCGAAGCGACGAGAGAGGAGTTGCCTGGGTTCTTGTTGTATTCGCCTACGGTGTCGTAGTAGGCAGACCAACCCTGCGACACACCAGGACTAGTCTTCACACCAAGCAGCGTCTTCTCGTAGGACGCGATGTGTGACCAGTCGCCAGTCACGGCCTGGGCCAAAGCCTGGTGTCTCGTCGGCCCGGGTAGCCGAGCCCACCCGATCTGCACAACAGACGGGAACTTGATCCGCTTCCCGTCCACGTTGATGTAAACAGGATGGTCGTGGCTGTCTTTCCACGCCCTAAGGCTCGACCGGAGAGCGTCCTGCTGATCCTCCGGAGCAAGGGCGATAGCGTTCGTCTTCGCCGTCCGCTGCTGAATGTACGGAGTCACATACTTCGAGTAGTACTCATCCTCCAGCTTCGCCGGGGCATCCTTCGGGTAGGCGTAGAAGGGAGCGAGGATCTGAGAGATGGCGGACAACCTAGTCTTTACGGACTCCAGGTCCGCGTAGCCGAGCTTCTTCGCGGCTGCGAGGTTGTTCTTCACCAGCGCCAGCCTGCGAGACTCCGCCTGGAGCTGAACCACTGTCTCGCCGACGGTGTGGCCGTTCAGCTTCGCCGGGGGAATGTTGGGGAAGACCTGGTGCAGAAACGCCCTGGACGCATACGGGTCGCCCTCCAAAGCCTTGCCCCACGGCCCCGGCGTCACCACCTGGTTGTCCGACACCTTGCCGGCCGGGAACTGGCTATTGCCAGGCCAGGTTGCGGCGTCCTCGAGCTGAAGCTTGTTGATCGTCTTCGCCCACTGGGCCGACAGCTTCGACTCGTTCTCCAGGTCGGCGGCTGTCACCTGGCCGTTCTTCAGGATCCCCTGGTACACCTGCTGGCGTGAGTTGGCCAGCGCGTTCTGGGCGGCGTTGAACTGGTCCCACAGCTTGTTGTTGTGGAGGAACACCGCAGGGTCTTCGTTCACCCCGAAATGCAAGGCAACCTCTGGATGCTGGTCCAGGAATTCCCGCTTCTTCACCGGGTTGACGATGTGGCCGTACTCGGAGAGCAGTTTCTGGACGCTCCCGGAGACCTTCTGGTCCGCCTTCGTCACGGTGACGGGGAGGAAAAGGTTGGTGTTCCAGAACGTCGAGGCGGTCTGCCCGACAAGCACATGCCTAACAGCGTCCTGCTCTGTCGGCCAGTCGCCATGCTTGGCTTTGTAGAAGGCCGAATACTCATTGACGGCGTGGAAGAACTGCTGCTGCTGCGACGGAGAAAGGCCAAGGGTCACCGAGTCGGCCGTGGCGGGGATCTTCCCGGAGGTGACGCCGGCAAGCTTGATCGCCCAGAGCTCGGCCTGGTCGTCGCGCGTGACGAGGTTCCCCGAGGTTGAGGTCAAAGACCCCAGCGCATCGTTCACAGCCCCGGCAGGACCATGGCCTTCAAGGATTCCCTTGCCGTACTCGAACGCGCCCTGCACCACAGGTGATGTCTGCGGGTACTCGGTGGCGTTGGCCCAGAACAGTCTCGCGGCCGGGATCGCCAGGTTGTACCCGGCAACCGACAAGGGCAGTTTGAGGTTGCCGTTCTTGTCCAGGTGGTCTTGGGCGTCGCCGACCAGCGCGTCCAGTCCCGGCCTGCGTGCGGCCTGGCGGAGAATCCATGTCCAGTACAGCCGGTGCTTGGTCGCGAAGTATGAGAGCCACCGGAGGTTCTGCTCAACCTGGAGCATGTTGGAGAAGTCCAGCATGTGGTAGACGGTCTGCGCCTTGGCCAGGTCCGCCGCCACCGGCACGGCGTCCTTCATCTCCCAGCCGGCCTTCGTCAGATCATTGACCGTCGAGTAGAGAACATGGTCGTAGATCTTCCCACGGTTCCACTTGTTCGCCGTCATCAGCCTCCCGATCCACGCCTGCATCACATCATCGAACTGCTTGCGTGGAACGAGGCCATCACGGACGGGGAAGTTCATCTGGTTGTCGTCAATCCACTTGCCGAGCTTCTGATCGGCCTTCGGGCCAAGGCTTCTGATGAGAAGCGCCTGAGCGTCGCCGAGCGGGTCGGTCATGCCCTGCTCGAACCCGGCCTTCTCTACATCCTGGTAGCGCTTGTAGAGAGCCTCGGCAGCCTCCGTGGCTGTCAGCCCTCCGAAGCGAATCGGCTGCGGCACAGCACCTTCGGGCCAGCGGACATACCGGACATTCCCTTTTACTGCGACCTCGGCCCCGGTTGGAAGCTCAAGGCCATCCGGGATCTTCTGGAACTTGGTCGAAGGCGTGAACGTGCGGGCGTCCTTGTACAGCAGAGACTGGAGTTCTTTGTCGTTCTGGATCAGGTCAATCATCGGTCCGAGATCGCTGGCCGTAGACGCCTGGTACGCCTTCAAAGCTCTTGAAGAGATCAGCCGACGCAGATACCCTCCAGCCGCCTCCTGGGCAGCCTTCGTTTCCAACGGGCGGTTGGTGGCAAGGTTGAGCTTCTCGCCCGTGTTGAAGTTCACCGTGTCGGTCGGCTTCTGGCCGGTGATGTAGCGGTTCTCACCCGCAACAGCCGAGTCGCGGTTCACGCCCAGCAGGCGCAACGCCTCAGGGTCTTCTTTGGCGTACGCCTCGACGGCCGCCTTCGCACCCTTGAGTTCCCCGGTGATCCCGAAAACGCCGCCACCGCCAACCACCCGGCGTGCTGTGTCGGCGATGGCGTGCTTGTACAGCAGAGACTCACCGAACCCCGGAACAAGCGGGAAGATCAGCGGGTTCGGAGACCCCGAGACGATCACCTCGCGGTGAAGGCGGCCGGCCTTGTTCAACGCGGCGTTGATGCTCTGGGCGCGAGTCTCGATCGATTTGGGGAAGGTGAGATAGGTTCTGGATTCGGACTCAATCTGCGGACCCTGCGTGGCCTCGAGCGGCGTCCTGGCAATCTCGGAATCAGGGTGCGCCTTCGCGTACAGGGCGCGCATCTTGTTGTTGAGGTCCGTGATTCCCTGAACGTCGTCCTTCGCCCGGAGACGAATGAAGTCGTCACGCAGTCCGGCCGCGACCTTCTGGTCTTTCAGGTTCACCCGAGCCCAGTTGTAAACATCGTCCGGTGTGCGGGTGTCGAAGATCGCCCTGCGCTCGTTCGCCGGAGCCGCACGGGCGAACTGCTGACGGACCGAGGCGACAAGATCAGCCGCATGGGATGTCGCCCCAACCTGCTTACGCGCCCTCATCGAGTTCTCGAAGTTGTCGAGAACGCTCTTGACAGTCTGGTGAACCTTGGACGCGGTGGTCCCGATACGGCCAGGGGTCGGAAGATCCTTGGTGCGCAGCGAGTTAAGAAGCGGCCCGTTGATCCTCGCTTCGCCGACGGTTGTGTGTCCCTGCGCGTAGAGCTCGGACACATGCTGCTGGAACTGCTGCTGGGAAACCGAGCCGTCCTTGACGCCGGATTCAAGCGCAGCCGCCAGGTTCTCAGCTCCACGGCCACCTTCGAGCGAAGCCACAGCCCCGCCAAGATCGCCCTTCTTCAAAGAGTTGAAGGCGAAGGCGCTCTTGTTCTGGAGATACCTGGACGAGCTAGCGGAGGCGATGTCGCCGGCAGCGACCTCTTCCCCGGTGAACTTGGCGGAGCCGATCCACAGGTCCACCGCCGCGTTGAAGATCGGGGCGGCCTGCTTGGAGAACGGGATCCAGTCCTTGTCTGTGCCGAGGTTAGGGTCAATGACTCTGGACCACGTCGGCTTCTCGAACAGAACCTTCGCAGCCTTCTCGCGCGCCTGCTTCTCCGTCAACCCCTCGCCGGTAATCGCGGTTCCGGGGATCGAGACGTTCTTCGGCATGATCGCCTGCATGTAGGCGGTGACATACGACGCGTCGATCTTCGCCTGATCCACCGTGCCGGCGGCTTCGTTAAACACCAGCCCGGCCGTGTTAGTGATTACATTCAGCCCAACAGTCGGGACGTTCGCCCAACCCCAGCCCTTCGTGTTCCCGGACAGAAGATTGATGACCGCCGCGCCATGTGTTCGGGTGTCGAACAACGCCAAAGGCTGATGGGCGATAAAGTTCGCCAGGAACGGCTGCTTCTTGATCGCAGCCTGCTTCGTCTTCCAGGCGTTGATGAACGCCGACGTGTTGCTGCCGAAGTGGTTGTCGTGGGCAAGCCGAACGGTCTGCTGGCGGAAGTACTGCGGCGACGTCTGATACTGGCCGAGGGCTTTGGCCCAGTCCTGGTTGATGAACCCCGACGACGGCAGGTTGGCGAAGTAGTCCGGAGCCACCTTCTTCAAGGCATCCTGTGCTGCCCGGACGGTCGTGACGCCCTGGGCGACACCCTGGCGCGCTCTCAGCGCAGCCGTCGTGTCAAGATTCTCCGTTGAGGCAGGCTTGCCATAGCCCTGACTGACAAGCCCCGGGTTTTCACCAGGGCGCGCGCCAACCAGCGACTCGCCGAGAACGTTCTCCTGCTGGTACTGCTGAAGGGTTTCCCCACCAACCTTTAAGGGTTGAGCGGCTGCGGGATGACCCTGGGCGTAGGAGACCGCATTCCAGAACTTCTCGACATCGTTGTCTCCGATTGGAAGCATCCCCATCGCCACCCAGGGATGCTGCTTCTGGAGGGCCTGGTACTTCGCCATAGCCGGCGATGTCGGGTTCGGGGTGGCGGCAACGTTCGGCGTGGACGTCTTCTCGTTCGCGATCAGCCGCGCTGCAATAGGGTTGTTCTGCTCCACCAGCCCGTCATGCCGGACCACCAGCTGCTTCTCCGGCGGTGTGCTGTTGACCGCGCCGCGAGCTCTGGCGGCAAGCGGATCTTTCGGAACCGTAAACAGCTTCGAGAAATCCCCAGTATTCAGCGGCGACTTGGCAAGATCAAGAACCAGCCCCGGTGTCGGCGGCTGGCCGTAAGAGTTCTGGTAGTCGTCGTGGACAGCCTGGACCCGCTGATTGAACTGCTGGATCCCGCCGTTGAACCCGTGCTGCTGGAGAATGGGATGCGGCGGCTCGTCAACCGGCTGCTGAGGCTGCTGAACCGGGGCCGGAACAACCGTCCTCGAGCGGCGGAGAACAATCGGCTTCTGCGGAGGTGCTGCCGGAGGGGCGACCGGGACGTTGCCTTTCTTCAGCCCCGCGTTAACATCACCCTTACTGAGCGGCACCCGTTCCTCCTGCTGCCATCTGTGCGTTGTTCAAAAGCTGCTGCGTATCCGGAGACAAGACGTCCGTGCTGTCAGCCACCTGCTGCCACAGCTGCGCCGCCTCGACCGGATGGGTGGTGTAACTCACCGAGCCGGGAAGCGAAGCCCCAGGGGCACCGATAGACATTTCGTTCGGCAAAGCCTGCTGGACAGGCGGAACAATCGTCGGCTGCTGCTGGCCGTTAGGCTGAACCTGGTCTCCCGGAGCCATCGGCGTAGGCTGAGGCGTATTCGTAACCGTGTGGGCATGCGTCACGAAGTCATAGAAATCCTGACCGGCCTGGCTTGGCTTGGTGCCGGAGCCAATCCCGCCGATCGGCTGCGAAACCGGTGTGCCGTTCCGAGCAAAACCAATCTCTGCCGCGCCTCCAACAGTTACAGGCTGCCCAGCCTTGACCCGTTGATTAACGCGCACCAACGGTTTGGTTTCTGCGTAGTACACCTCGCCATATGTGCGTCCGTTAACGGTGATCGGGTGGTCAAGCACAATGTAAACACCCCAGTCATCACCTGGCTCCATCCCGACAAAACCATGGCTGATCTTCACAACCGTCCCGGAGCCTACGGCTTTGTATGGCTCCGACTGGCTCCAGTCAACTCCCTGGTCGATGCGCGCGTATTTGGCGTTCTTCCCGATCGGGCTAACCCTGGTTGCCAATCTGTGCCTCCTGGGCCATCTGCTGAACCAGCGGAGAAGCCCCCGGGATAGAAGAGATCTGAGCCCACGTCGCGGCCAGCTGGGCGTCATACGCCACCGGCTGCGTAGGAGGCCCCGTAGGAGCCGGGGGCGGCAGAACCGACACCGGAGCAGGCTGGGGCCTCTGAGGGCGCGAGGCGCGCTTCTGTGCCCTCCTAGGGGCATTCAGAGCAGCAGCCGCAGACCCGGCCGTCGGGGCGGACCTTTGAAGGTCGCCCTGCTTCTGCTTGTCACCGTAAACAGGGGGGTTCTGGACGAACCCGTTCCAGTTGACAGGGCTGTTCTGGCCAGACGGGTTAGCCATCAGCGCCTCCCAAGCTTCCACCTGTAAACAGGAGAAGCGAACCTACCGAGCCCGGACGAAGACGGAGACAGCGGCACCGGGGAATTAAGGAGCGTCATGTTCTCGAACGACTCCTCGTCGTTGTTGAACCCGCGCGAGGTGACCGGGGACGGCTGATACTGGATCGCGAATGTTCCTCCCGACGGAGCAGCCGCCGAGTGCTTGAACAGATGGGCTTCCTCGAGAACCGCCGCATACGAAGCTGTCTCAGAAGAGTTGAAGAACGGCTCCCACAGGTTGATGTACGCCCACCATTCCGACGTATTCGGGTTCCAGGTGAGCAGCCGAGGAGAGAAGTTAGGGCCAGAGTCGGTCTGCTTGATCCTGCCGGCCGGGGTTGAGCCGGTTGTGAATCCAGTCAGGCCGTGATACAGCTCGAGCGAAGTCCCAGAGACAACCTTCCGGATCTTCGACGTCGAATAGGTGTCGTTGTCATCCGCTCCAGAAAGAATCACGGTTGCGTCAACCGAGAACCCTGTCGTAGACCCGACGGTCACAGTGCGTCCAGGAGCAGAACTCAAGTTGGCGGTAAGAAGCTGGTCCGTGCCAGACGGCGGCGAGTAGTAGGTTGCATCCTTTGTCAGGCTTCCAAGATCTGTGCCGGTAGCACGCATGAGATGACATGTCCCGGAGGCGTCATGTCCCTCATACCAGACTTCCCATTGCTTGTTGTAGAAGACGATCGCCATACCCCAGCACGCCTTCTCATCGTTCGCGCCCGAACCGCCGACGTCCAGAACAACACCCTGCTTCGTCCACGTCCCGGTCGGAGAAGAAGCCGTCGCGTAGCCGATCCGGTTCAGACCGTCGGCGTTCTTCATCCCGGTGTAAAGCATCTTCCACCGCTTCGCGGAGTTCGTCTCGTTCAGGTCGCAGACGACGCAGGCGAACCCCATCTGCTTGTCGTCAAAGCTTCCGGAAGAGCCAAGCGAAAGGATCGGGTTGGACCCGAACCGCGTCCAGGTTCCCGACTGCCCCGTCCCCGCGGAGACGTGCGATGCAGAAGCTACGCAGATACTCTTGTTGGCCCCGATGCCTCCGGTTGAGCCGGTGTAGAACATGTAGTCGGTGGAGTTGCCGTCGTAAACAACCCACGGCTCCTGCACTTCGCTGTTGTCCGGGGACCCGCTTCCGAGGTCCAGCGCCCATGAAGTACGGTCGTCAGGGACGTAGGTGAGCGCGTCGTAGGAGTAGAGGTGGCGGATTCTGTGCGCCGACGCAAGGTTTGCCTTGCCTGCGGCCCACGCATCGACAACGGTGTTGCCGGACGGCGCTTCCGCATACCGCACCCATTCAACCCGGGTGGTTTTCGCGGTGGAATCGTCGTTGTAAAGCTGGCCGATAGCCAGCCACACATTCGAGTTCGACCGGGTGGAAGACCAGTTCGTCCAATCCGACAGCATCGACAGCCGCCAACCCTGGCCGCTATCCCACGTGCCGGCGGTGGCGAAAGTCTGGTGCCAGCCGAGCAGCCGCCAGCGAGAGTTCACACCGTCAAACTCAACCCCGAGGATGTAGTAGTCGTCAAGCTGGGCCGGGGAGATCGACATCAGCGACGACGAGTAGGTGGATGTCCACGACTCTCCGCCGGACGCACCGCCCCAGAAGTGCTGGGTTCCCGACGAATCCCAGTACCAGTCGAAGATGCAAGTGCCGGTTTGTGTTGCGTGCGCTCGAGCGGCCAACGTCTTGGCGACGATGTTGGTAGAGGTGTCCGCCGCCGGGGCAGACGCCCCGTTTACCAGCCACACCGTCGGAGACCCTCCGCTCAAACCTGAGGTTCGGTTAACGGCGATCGTCCACAGTTGAGACTTGGTTTTGTCGAGCTGCGTCTTGTAGTAGATGAACGCCGCACTATCTGCCGGGGCAGAACATTGGGCGTATGAGTCTGTGACCGTTACCGCGCCGGTTCCGGATGTGACCGACCCCCACTTTGTCGAATCCAGAGACGACCCCGAAAAGTGGTCGAGGAAGCTATTCCCACTGAGGGTCGGGAGTTGCGGAAAAGTCATTGAACCTCACTCCGGGCTGACAGATGGATCTAGCACCTCCGCCGACTGCCAGGGAAGACGCCACATGAAATCGTTCGGGAAAAACCCGTTCAGCGTGTACGGCTTCGGAAGCCCTTCCCAGTAGTACGACTGCGGGCTGCGGAAACGGAAAGCACAACCCCCGCCAGTGCGGTCGGTGATGAAGAACCCGAACCTCTGGATCGCCTTGCCGAGCTTCTTGACCTGCATCGACACGTAGTCGGACTCGTTCAGGTACGACCAATCCCATGATGCGGGGAATCGAACCCGGCATCCTTCGCGGATCCATGTGTCTGGTTCCTGGCCGTCCGTGCGGTGGGCGGGAAGAAGGGCGGTCGTGGAAGCATTTCCTGACACCATGTGGAGCGGATGCTTGATGACATCCGTGTCCGTAGAGGCCCACTCTTCGGGGGTGATGATCCCGCCGATCATCGGAAGCCCCGTAGCGGTGTGGCCCCAGGTGTAATCCTCGATCTGGACGCCGCTGGCGAACAGGTTCTTGTACGTCCCCTTCCGTCCCCAGACCGACAGCATCCGGCCGCCGCCATAGGCGAGCCACTGGTACGGCCTGCCCTGCGGGTCGGTGCCGGACACGTTCTCAGCCACCCACAGTTCCCAGTAGCTCCCCGTGGAGGGCTGGTAGATGACCAGAGACTTGTCCGAAGACGTGTCCACGTTCGCCCCGACTGGGATCGGGACACCGGCCATCAGCACCTCATGGAGTTCGTCCATCGCCGGCCACGACGTCCCCGTAAGAACGTTGTGCTGCGCCACCGGGACAAGGGGCTGGTCGGCGGCGACGACGTAGACCGGAGACGCGCCGGTGTCGAGGTTGAACCACGCCTTCCCCGGAACCTGCGGCGACAGGGGGTTAAGGCTCTTCCCGTCGCTCGAGGGGCTCGAGATGTCAAGCCCCATCTGGGAGATCAGGTTCGCCACCCATCCCGACGAGCTCGCATGGAGCGGTGCGGAATCAGCGAGGAGGTTGTTGCTCCAGAACGAGTCCGGGGCGAAGACCGTTTCCGGCTGGAGAAGTCTGGAGCCGGGTGACGGCTCCGGGGGCGCTACGCTCCTGGGCCGTTTGACAGCGACATTCACGAAGCCGCCGTGAAAGCAAACCGGTCAAGCGTGGAAGCATCAGACGAGTTCCCGCTGGTGCTCCACGGGCCGGAGCCCACGGTGTAGATACACGCCTCGGACGTCCAGCCCAACGTGGCGCGGGCGTTCTTCGTCGTCCACGTAACACCGTCCGGGCTGGTCTCGAAGTAAAGCTGGTCGGTCTCCCTGACCCGCCAGAACTTGTCCACCGAAGGATTGAAAGCCGCCGTCGTCTGGGTAGCCGAGAACGCATACGTCGTGAACGTGAACGTCCCGGCTGCGGCGGACATGTTGATGTAGTGGTTCGAGTCAGCCGCCCGTCGGATCCTGAATGTGCCGGTCGTGTTGTAGCCGCTTGTAGGGTTGCCGAAGTGCGTCCAGTTCGTCTGGACCTGCTGTCCCTGGAACGGCGACTGGTCGATAAGCTGGAGCGACGCCGACGGAACCGTGGAGGGGAAGACGGCGTTGCCGTTCCCGTCCAACGCCACAGCCGACTGGGCCACCCAGATGTTCGTGTCAACAGTGGTGCCGTTGAAATCGTCGGTGGTGAGATCTCCGGGGATGACCACCGTGTCGGTCATCAGGAACTTGTTCGTCTCCACCACCAGAACGTCGTCGTCTGCGAACGTGACACCAGGCCAGATCTCCTCAACAACCGTACGAGGCTGGCCACCTTCGGGTCCCACGACAACCGTGGTGCGTTCCACATATGCCTGGTCTGTGTCGGCGAACGTCTCGCCGGGGAACAGCGGGGAAAGGAGCGAGCGGACGTCGCTCATGGCAGCGGCGCGGCGGTAGTGGACTGGGCGAGCAGCTCGTTGTTGGAGAACGTGTCCTGCGAGTAATCGCAGGTTCCCGCGTAGCAACCCCATCCGTTCGCCCCTACACCCTCTGAGAAAGCCGAGTTGGTGATCGAGACGCCAGGGAAAGTGCCGTCGAACTGAACAGAACTCTGGCCGTCACATGCCAAAGGATTGTTGTTCTGGTACAGCCAGTTGACCGGACAGCCAAAGCTGTCGTGGTCGAACGTGACGTTCGTGATCGGAGCGCCGTTGATCGGCTGGATCTGAACGTTGTAAACCACGTTCGCCTGGAACACGGTGTTCTTGACGGTCAGGCCAGAGACGCCGGCCAGGAACAGACCACCATCGTGGCAGTCTGAATCAATCCTGCCTGAGTCACCGTTCTGGTCATGGATCGTCAGACCATCAAGAGTGACATTGGTCGGGTTGTAAACGATCCCGCTAGCGGAGCCGATCTTGTTCTCGAAGCCGTTGCCCTGAAGCGTGGCGCAGCCGGTCGAAACAGTCGCCGGGCCAACATCCAGGTTCTTGAACGTCGCCGTATCGACGTTGAAAACACCGAACGACGTCGAATGTGCGTCCTGAACAGTTACGTGGTCCGGATGCTGGGTTGCTGAATCGGCCTCGGTGTCGATGTAGCCGGTGGCGTTGAGCTGGTTGTTTCCCTCGATAACCAGGTCGTTGCCGTGGATCTCGAGCTTCGAGACCGTGGCCGGGCCGTCAACCCGGATCGTCACCGGAGGCTTGCCGGAGTTAGCCAGGTCAGCCCGGTATGCGATCACCTGGTCGCCGTAAGAACCAGCCTGAACCGAGATCACAGACCCCGGGGCGGCCGCCTGGTAGGCGTCGTTCCAGGAATCTCCTGGTTTCACGACGATCTGGGCCGTGGTCGTAGTGGGAGTCGTCGTGGTAGTGGGCGGAGGAAGCGGCCGGGTCAGCGACCCGGAGCTGCCGATCAGCAACGCATCCACCTCGTAGGTGTGCGTACCGGCGGGCTTGCCGAACGACACCTCGTTCAGGCTGCCGCTCCAGGTGTTGGAGACACGCACGCCGTCGCGCTTGAACTCGTAGCCCTCAGCGCCGGCAGGAGGCGTCCAGCTGACGACAAGACCTGTTGCCGTTTCGCTCTCGACCCTCAGCGTCAGCGCAATTGAGGCCGAGCTCTTATCAGACGGGATCGCGAACGTCGCGATCAGGCCAGCCGCGAACAATGTCGCGACAAGCGAATACTTCTTCAAGGAGTGTAGGTCCTTTCAGATAGCTATGTAAGGGAGGACTTATGCGTAAGCGATTGTGATGTCGGCGTTACCGCCGGAAGTCACAACGGTCAAGCCCTTCTTGCAGCGAACGCCGTAGGCGAAGTTCCCGGTCGCGGAGGCGTCAATGGTGGCGATCTTGTTCCCGGAGCCGGCCGTGTTGTCGTACACGGTGGCGACAGCCAAAGACGCCCCGGTGTTCACCGTTAGTCCGATGAATTCACACGGCCCACTAGCAACAACCGTCGTGGCCGTGGTCGTGATGTTTGAGTACTGCCAGGTCCACATTCAGTGTTTGCCTTTCATTCGGAAGAACCGTGTGTGGGGAGAGAAATGACTTGCGTTACCAGAAGAGCCTCCGCTTACAATCGACCCGCCGCCGAAATCGTCAACTCGGACTGTCTGGTTTTTCACCGCCAGCCCGATAGAGCCTCCGGTTGTGTACTTGGTTGTGTCGGCGGAAATGTCATACGTGGTGACGGAATTCCAAGTTGTGCCGTCGAAGTAGTAACCAGTCAACGTGTTGCCTACGGCTGTAAACCACAGCTTCTGTCCAGCCGTCAATGTTTGGTTGGCCGAAGCGAGAGCCGTCGCAGATCCAGAGTCGAGACGCTGCAAAGCAAACGTCCCAGGAGCACCATGTGTGTAGATGAGCCGATACCCGGAAAGAACCGACGATGGTGTGCCCTGCATGCGCACAAACAGCTCGACAACCTCGGTTGATGCCGGGAGAGTCGAAACGGTGACGAACGCCTCTTCGTCCGCGTTGAACGTCGAAACGTTCCAGTAATCCCCGCCGGTCGCCGACGCGGCGCTAGCGGTGGCGTTGTCGGTAGCAGCGAGCGCCTTCACGTCAAAGCTGAACCCCGAGAACCTTGTCCAGTTCGCGCTCGGAGGCGCAGCGTCAACAGCGACTGTGAAGGAGTCGAGGACTGACGTTGTAGGCGCAGCCATTTATTTTCCTTGTGGAGGAGGCGACCCCGGAGGAAGCATCAAGGCCGGCGACATCTCCTGGCCGCCACCAGACAACGTTGCAACCGGCGCACCGCCAGGACCGCCAGGCTGGCCCGGAACACCCTGCGGGACACTCAGAAGCGGATGCGGGACAGGAGGAGCGTGTTCCGGCCTCGTGCCTTCGATGTAGGCGACAGCCTGGTCCTCGGTCGGGCCGGCAGTGTCGGGGCTCGAGAGCTGCTGCAAATAGAACTGCATGACGCCCTGCTGGATCTGCTCCGACAGGATCTCTTCGTCCATCGCCTCCGAGTCCGGCACGCCGATCTGGTTGCGGATGAACCGGTCGGACACAAGGCCGCCGCCCTTCGCCTGGAGCCACATGACCAGCTTCTCATGCTGGTTCATGGCCGGCGAGAACACAACCTCGTTATGCCCAGAGCCGATCAGCTGGGAGCCTTTGACGTTGAAACCGGCGCGGCTGCCGTTCATGTCCAGGGAAGACGTCGGGACGGAGGCGTGAAGGGTAACCTTCTCGTCATGGAACAGGGTTTGGCCCATGTGGATCGCCATCTGGTTCCACTCCGACAAACCCATCCCGATACCCGACTGGACCATCTCAATCGTTGAGCCTGTCCCCGCGCCCTGGAGCTCGGAGATCGCGGCACCGGTGACGATCGAAGAAGCCGGGGATGCGCCGAAGTTAACGGGCGGCATTCCGGTTGCTTCCTTGATCGTGTTGGTGTTCTGGCCGATGAAGCCGATCTGTGACGCAAGAGCCTGCACCGGGGGATGCAGCCACTCTGCTCCGCCGCCCTGGTTGATCGGGATCACCGACCCCGGCCCGCGCATGATCTCCTCCGGGGCCTTCGACGGGTCGATCAGCACCAGGGTCGGAAAGACGTTCTCGAGGACGGCCTGGAAGAGGAGCGAGTAGAGGGCGTTGCCCATCTCGTTCAGGTTGATCGCCTGCTCCACCGCCCCGTGGCCAAACACCTCACCGGGGACTTCGATGAACTTCAGATGCTGGAAGATGTTGAAGCCGAAGTTGTGCTCGACACCCTTCAGCCTCTGGCCACCGACATAGAGACAGTACTCGCTTTCGCTCGAATACTCGTAGACGTCAACGAGCGGGTCAGAGGGTTTACCCCTGCGGAGGAGGCTCTTCGACGGCTGAGCTTCGCGGACATAGTTCGGGTACTTGCGGGCGACGGTCGAGTCGCGCTCCTGCCATTTGAAGATGACGATCTCGTCCTCTGTCCCACCAAAAGAACTTACGGGGTAGGCGTGTTCCGGAGAGCGCACGATCGGCACAGCATGGCCGCGCTCGAAATCCGGGAAACACCCGAGGAAACAATCACCCATCAGCGGAAGGAACCAGCCGATGTCCCTTCTAAGGATGCGGTTCATCTTCCCTGACCGCCACAGGCCATACAGGTAGCGTTCCTTCAGCGTCGCCTGCTGCTTCCTCGTGTCCGTCTCCGGAGGATCCACGTACATCTGGATCATCGGCGTCGGGGAGATGAACGTCTGGTACTTAACGCAGACTTCCTGGACGATGTTGTGAACCAACTTGATGTCCGGGAAGGCCGCCTGGGAGTTCTTGCCCAGATCCCGGAAGATGCTTTGGATGGATCTCTGTCCCGAGGCTTCTGTTGCCAGCCTCCAGTAGTCTCCATGCCAGTAGCGGCGGAGCGCGCGGAAGGCTTCGTGCCGGATCTGGTACTCGTCCTCATGCATCCCGACCAGATCGCGGATGTCTTGAAGGTTAACCGCCAAGCGACGCTCCAGTTTCGTAGTAAGGGTTCTTCATCACACGCACGCCGGCAGGACGGATGGACCCGAACGACTTCTTGCCGCCCTGTGTCAGCCGGTTGAACGACACGTATTTCGGGGCGGTGACCTGGGCCTCACGCCACGCAAACCAGAACGCCATCACGGTGTCCGTGAACCGGCCCGGGTACATGATCAGCTCGTCAACCAGCTGCTTCATCCGCCCCCGGGAAGCGTTGTCACCCCACGGGATATGAACCTTCCCGTCTTCGAACCATGGAGCCATACGCTCCACGCCGGTTTCCGGGTCAGGCTTGTTGGTCCGGGTGGTGTAGTGCGGGACGATGTTGTACGCCAGCCCCTGGTCGATCTGTTCCTGGTCGATGGCCTGCATCAGGCCGGCGAACGCAGAGTTCGCCTCAACCACAGACTTCAAGGCGTTGTAGTTCTGATGCTGCTCAACGATGTACTTCACCTGCTGGGGAAGCGTCATCTGGTCGCGATGAAGGTCCACAACCCAATAACAACGTTCATGCTCCTTACACGACCCAACCGCAAGGGTTACGTGGGCGCAGAACTTCCTTGACCTGGTGATACCTACAGCGGGGTCGAATCCGCAGTAGACACGCCAGTTATCCTCGATGTCCCCGACGTGGTAGGAGGTGTCTAGACAACCCGGGTATTTCGTCTTCCCGATGTAGCCGCCCCGGATGTACTCCTCCCGGAATACCATCCGCGACGGGTCAACGGCGATGTTCCTGTACCGCTTGTTGAAGTCCAACGTTCCCATCGACGCCTTGCGTTCCATCAGCCAAAGCATCGGCCGCTGCTCCGGCCACAAGGCTTGTTCCTCATGCTCCATAAAGGCTTGGCAGGAGCAGTTCTCACACGACCCCTCACCGTCGTGGCGGTGGATTCGTTCCCGGTGCCCGCAGGTGCAGATGCGGACGATGGCGTCCTCGCGCTGGCGGACATAGAACTTGTGACCCTCGAGCTCCCCGGACGGAACCTGAAGGTCGGTCAGATCGTGGTAAAGATCCTCCGGATGGAATAGCGTTCCGACAACCGTGAGTCTTCCGTGCGGAGACATGGTTTCCGGGCCAAGGTTGAACCATTCCCTGACCTTCTGCCGTTGCTCCGGGGTTGAGGAGTTGACGTCGGTGATGATGTCGTCGCAAATCACCCAGTCGGCGCGGTAACCGATAGCGGTACGCGCCTGACAGCCGAACGCGGCAATGTTCGAGGACTTGTCCATCCTCGTCCTGCCGGCAACATCAAGCCGGTCCAGCGACCAAGCCTTACGGTCGTCGTCGGATTTGAACGGGCCGAAGTCCCGGATCAGCTTCTCATTGCCGACCAGTTCGAACTCGATTGCCCGCATGATGCCCCGGGCGTCATCCTGGTTCTTCGTGATGATCGCAACCCGGATATTCGGGTCGGTACACAAAGCCCAGATCGGGAGCAATGTGGAAACCAGCGTCGTCTTCCCATGCGCGGCGGGATACAGGATCAGCCCGCGCTTCTCCCTCGTTGCCGTCGTAATCAGGCGAAGATGGAAGTCCTTCAGCTCGTCAACGAGATGGTCAAAGTAGTGGAGGAGGAAAAGATCAGGATTGTCGAGAAGCTGTTGCTTCCATGTCTGCACCCTGTTATGCTCCGCCCGTGTTCGAGAAGTGGACACCGCTAGGGGCGGCCATATATGGGGCGTGGGCAACGCTGGTCATCGGCTTCGGGGTCTGGGTGTTCTTCGGCTAGCTGCCGAAGTTGGACTCGGCCAACTGGGTCTTGATCGAGTTCACCAGGCTCCCGTAGCCGTTAACCCCGCTAAGAGGTCTGTTCGCCAGATTCGCGTCGCCGGTTCGGCGTGCAGTAGCGAACTGCTGCGCCGCACGCGATTCCGCATTGGCGTTCGCAACCTGCCTTGACAGGGCCGAGTTCAGCCTTTCGGTTTCCACGGCACGCTTCAGCGCCACATTCGTCCGTGGCCCCTCGGCCCCGCACAGATAGCAGTCCGGAGCACGGGCATCGATCCATTCGTTGCACTCCTTGCAGAGCCGCTGGTTAGGGGTGTCTTCAGTCAAGGGTCTCCAATGCTGCGTCGATAGCCGCCAGACGGAACAGCGCCCGTTCACGCTCGGCGTTCAGAAGCTCCAGCCGTCTCTCGAAAGGAAGTCCCGGGTCCTGAATCAGATCCAGAACGTCCGGGTCTGGCTCGTCCTGCTCTCTCTCGTCAACCTCGCCTGCCCGAAGTGCCTTGTTGCCGTCGAGGAACATCTTGATGACGAACGTGCCGGGAAGCGACTTCGGGTCTTCCTTGAACCTACGAGCAATCTCCTTGCCGGCGGCGGCGACGAGATCTCTGAAGTCAGCCTCAAGACTGGCCGCGTAGAGAAGTTCGTCACTGGTCGTTGTGTCGGTAAAGGAGCTCGTTGATTCGGAAGACAGCTGCTCCGGAGGCGTTGATGGCTTCGATGAAATCCCCGTCTGCCTCGTATCGTCGCGAGGTGTAGCCGATCCTTTGGGCAAGCTCTCTCCTAACAACGAAGTTCCCGGACGTCGAAGACGCACCATTAAAAGTGCAGTCCGGGATCGTGTTCCAGGAACAGAACACCGCGTCCGCGTCAGGGATGGACAGCATCTTCTCCAGATAGCTGAGGTCGTAGGAGTCGTCGTCGTTGAAGAACCCGACGTAATCCTGGGTTGCCATCTGGAGTCCCTCGGCGCGCTTCTCATGGCCCCAGTCGTTCATGTTGGGCCTCTCGTAGAACACCGCCTCAGGGAAATCTTCTTTAAGTCTTAGGACGTCCGGGGTGTCGGAGCAGAAAACGATCGTTTCTTCCGGAACTCTCGACTGATATCGAAGGTTGCCAAGAATGGATCTAAGTCCGGAGGGGTTGGCGTGGGAACAGACGACGGCGGTGAAAGAAGTCTCTTGCGGTCCGATGTCGAAACCCCCGGGGTTCTAGGCAGATACAGAACACCAATGTTGTGGTCGTCAAGGAAAGCCTGGTCGGTTCCGATCTGGTCCAGATACCCGCCCTCATGCCAGTCCGAGCCGATCACGATCAGGTTCGGCCGGACTTCTTTGATGAGGTCGTAGCCCGAACTGTTGTTGACGTAGGTTCGTTTGACACATTCCAGAGCCGCCACAATCGCGCGACGCTCAGCCGCCGGACAAAACGGTCTCTGCCCCTTGTACTTCTCAACGAAATCGTCCGAGTTGACGCCTACGTGGAGGTCGCCAAAACAGGCTGCCCGCTGGAAGAGACGGAGGTGTCCGATGTGGAACAGGTCGAAAGTCCCCAGCGTGAGTACAAGTCGTTCCACTCTTGCCATCTCCCGGACTCGAACGTGAAACTCTGAACCTTCTGGAAAGCGTTCCGGCCCATCTGTCTTCGCAAGTCGTCGTCGTTCACCAAGAGCTCAAGGTGGCGCAGCCAGTCCTTCGGCTTCCGGGCAAGGAACCCGTTCACGCCCTCGTCCACCCAGTCCCTGTAAGGGACGGTCTTGGAAGCGACACAGGGAATGCCGCAGGCGGCGTACTCCATCCCCTTCAAACAAGACTTGCACTCGTTGAACTCCGTAAACGACAAAGGCACAAGACCAATGTCGATAGTCGCCGTAGGCCTCGTATGGCGGGGGAAGATGTTCCCCTGAACCTGAAGCCTTCGATCAAGAGGGATGTCCAGGTAGTCATGAACAACAGACGTCTTGTCCCCAACCGACACAAAGTCCACATGGGGGTTTCGTTCAAGGAAGGGTCTTATCAAGCCCCTCAGAACAGACAGGTCGTCTCCGCGCCACTTCATTGTCCCCTGCCAGCCGACACGGACCCTGCGGTCCTGCTCGAAAGCCGGAGTAACATCAGTCCAGTTAGCCCAACGGAGATAGTTCGGGAGAACCGCGACATTTGGGTTCATCCTCCCGTACAACTCACCCAGACGAGGCGTAGAGACCGTCACCAGGTCAGCCTTGTAAATCCCCCTCGTCAGAGCCTCGAGGGAATCAATGTGCTTCCGCTTCCTAAGGCTCTCCACGGCGGGGTTGGAGGGATGCATCCCGTGATACCAGTCATCGAGCTCCACCACCACAGCCTTGCCTTGCGAGTGCAGCCAGTCGATCACGCCGGGGACAATCCTTTCCCAGCGGATCTGAAGGACATACACATCCCCGTCAGCCTCTTCGGTCTTCGGGTCAGGGAAGCAAAGCCTCACCTGGTTGCCGACCTGGCCGTCAACCTCGAACGTGCACTCATGGTCCGTGTTGGCTTCGAGGAACCCGTACGGGTAGATCACCCGGTAACTTCCAACCCCCTCAAAGTCGCGGGGGAAAAGACGGAACTTCAATTCATGCAGAACGAATAGACAGCCAGAAGGTTGTCGTACTGGGCGAAGAACCGCACATACACGACATGCTTGACCATCACTCGCCACCCTGCGGAATCGGAAGCCCAGGAGCACCCGCGTAGCCCTCGTTGTCCAAAGGCGAGTATTCCGCCCCCTGAACACCTTCGGTTCTCTCAACAGTGGAGATCCGGTCACGGATCACATGATGGGGTTCCATCGCAACATCGGAAATGTCAGCCACTGGGCCAGCTCCTATAACGAGGAATCACAATCTCCTGACCCTTGTCCCGGTAGGTCATCTTCGGGCCAAGAACCCTTGTGATCTTCTCCCGGGCGTTCTGCTCCGACGCAACACGCTTGATCTCCCTCGAGATACGAGACTCAGGGATCTTCTCATGCTTCACCCGCAAGGACTCCGCAGACTCCTCAATGAACCCGTCAAGGTCGAACTCTGACGACATCAGTGAGTAATGCTCGTCTGGACCCGATGGGCGCTCGGCGGGTTGATCCCCTGGCCTGTATTCCTATCGTCGGGACGAGGGTACGGACCGTGCGTCTTCCGAAGATAAGCCTGCTGCTGCGGGCTCAGAGAGGCAGGAGCGCGACCGTTCTCAAGAAGCTGAACAGCTGACTTAATACCAGGCTGCGGCTTGTTGAAATGTGGTCCTAGATCGTACTGTCCGGCAGCCATTACTTGCCCTTCCTGGCTTTTGCCTTAGCCTTACCCTTGCCGAGAACCTTGTTCGCCTTCGCGTCAATCTTCGCCGCCTGAGCAGCAGACATCCGGCCAGCCTTCACAGCCTGCGTAGCACGAGCCTTCGCATTCGCAGCATGAGACTTATCCGGAACCGGGTAACTCCGGTCCGGGCCTGCAAACTGGCTTTTAGGGAGGGCCTTCCTGGCCTTCGCGTTCAACTTAGCCATACAGAAACTCCTTCGCGTCTCTACACGCACTCGCGTGACGGTAAATCCTTCTAGGAGACCTCCAGCTACCCCAAGAACAATCCGACGTCTCCACGGGGCTCTCAAGAGGTTCTACGTCATCGTCAGACTCGAACGTTCCCAACTCAACATCCTCGAACTCGAAACCCCAGCTAACCTCGCTCATGCTTCAGCCTCTCCCGGACCAGAGCAGCCTCCAGCTCAGCCCGCTGATTCAACGACTTCCGGATCCACCTGTTAAGAGGAAGGCCGGCCTGCAAAGCAGCAGCAGACCAGACAGCCAACTCCTCATTCGTAGCCTTGATGTTCTTGTTTCTGGTTGCCACCACTAGGTCCAGGGGTTTCTCTTTAGGCTGGAATGAGGGCTTGGATAGCGCAGCCAAGAAGTTGCGGGTTTAAAACCCCCGGCTTCGCGTCCAGCCGGCTCGGCCACTCGAGCAAGCCTGCATGGCTTCGGCTCTACCTTGATATGGCTAGAACACAGGCTAAATCAGCCAATGTCGCGGCAAAGTCACATGGATATGGCTTGATCTAGCCTGTTTTAAGCTGATTCGGGCGGATTTGGGGCTGGCTCAACCAGCCCTTGCTGGTCTAGCTGTATAGACGGCCATGCCGGATAGCTGTGTGTGCCGTACTGGTCTGTCAGCCGGCGCTTGACACCTAGTGGCCATATCAGCATGCCTGCTACCGACTCGCCTATGACTACCTTGTCTGTCACGGCCACTGAACCGTCAGATGGAGCGCTAGAAGAACTGTCAAGAGTCCTATCCCTGCCCTGTAGTACCAGGCCCGTCTGTCTAGATGGGCTATCAAGGTGCTGAACGTCTCTCCCCACTGTCCTTTGCCGTCTCCTGTGAGCTCGGCTGCCAAGTCAGTTGCACCGAAGAGGATGAGTAGGGCGAGGGTGGCGAACGTTAGCGGGCCGGGTTTCCTCACTGGGTCATAAGGGCTAGAAGGATGACCAGGCCGAGGATGGCGGCGAGCAGCCAGAGGGTGGCGGCCATGTTGGGCTCTGTGGTCTTGTCTGGCTCCATGATGTGGCGCATTAGCCGTCCTTAGCGTTTACAGCGGCCTGTCCTAACTGCCTAGATGTAAGGATACTGTTAACCTTGCCTCATGACTCTTGACCAGCAGTGTAGCAGCACCGATACTCAACCCACATACTCGATGACATGGCAGGGCCCGAAAGGATCCCCACCATCCCCGCAAGGCGATCTGTTCACCGAGGTAGAGAAAACCCTGACCTACACAGGAGGAGACATGTTCTCAGACGGAACCCTGACGAGTGAAGAGCTCCAGGAAATCAAGATCCTTGGACTCTGAGCTTAGAGACCCGAAACTTCTACTGGCCTGGAGTGCGCCGCCGGATGACCGGCGGCGCACCTTCCAGGAGTGGCTAGACCAAGAGGAGGAGTATCGTGCAGACCATGACCGAGACGTACAACGGCTGGAAGAACTACCCCACCTGGAATGTCAACCTTTGGCTTTCCAACGACGAGGGGCTCTACAACGTGACTTGCCAGGTGACGCGAGACGCGCTCGAGGATGCAGACGGTCACTCGAACGTGCCGAAGATCTGGTCGCAGGACCAGGCAAACCGCTTCACTGTAGCCGATCGCCTGAAGGATTTCGTTCGTGATGAGCTCGCGCCGGATCTCGGCGCGTCGTTCGCGGCCGACCTTCTCGGCTACGCGCTGGACGAAGTGGACTGGGACGAGATCGCAAACGCTTGGATCGAAACCGTCAGCGAACAGTAAGACCTACGAACAAGCGCAGTTGACGGGCCACCTTCGGGTGGCCCTCCTGCTTCCTCTCTAACCAAAGGGGTCATATGACCCAGTTTCTCGCCGGCCTGCTTCTCATGGCCGGACTCTACCTAGTGTTTACAGACCTGGAGGACTGAACAATGAGGGAACACCTTGTAAATCTTGAGCTAAGAGACGAGATCGGCAATCTTCTTTGGATCCGGCAAATCAGCGATCCACATGATGAGCTAGACCAGGACGATCTTAACGACCTCAATAGCCTCATTAGTCAGACGTTGGAAGAACAGTGAAACTTGATGTTTGCCCCGTCTGTGAAGGAACTTGCTGTGGGCTTGTCGAGGATCTAGAAGAAAAGAACGCCAAGCTGGGGCGTGAGATTGACGCGCTCTCCTCTGAACGCGAATGGTGGACGGCGGTCAACAAGGCTCTACTGCCCTATCAGGAACTATTTCTTCGGCTCGAAAGTAAACACAATCGCCTCAAGTCAGAGGTTGGAAGTCTTCTTCAAGCCCTTAAAGAGATTGAGTCGTTCCCGATCAGCGGCTATCACGCTGGGGCTGCTCAGAGAATCGCCCGTGCGGCAATCAATCAAGCCGAGAGGACACCATGAAATACACCATGTACGAGGATAAAGACTACATCCTCATCCAGCGGCCGGACGGAACCATTCTGTTTACGCTCCAGCCGGACGACAGGAACCATGCCCTCATCATCCTGGGGGCCTTGAACACAGAAGCGATGAAGGTGGCTGCGGCGATGAGGCCCGTCAAGCCGATGAACGTGGCTCTTGGCGAGGCCCTCGAGGCTGCGTGATGACCAATAAGCGGATCCACATCGAAACGATCGTCCGCGAACAGATTAAGCAGCCTTACTGCACTTGGCCCGGTGGTCCTGGCTGCCATGACCTCGGCCAGGATGGCGAGTGTTGCGGCGCGTTTGGATGGCGCACACTTCAAGAAACACGAATCGAAGGCGAGCAGGATGCCTGACAAGTACCAGTTTAACGACATGGGAGCCGTCAAACACTGCATCTGGTGCAACTACAAGGTGGGAAGTTGGGTCGGAGAACACGTCCTGGCTTCCCATCACCGTAAACACCGGAAAGACAGGGAAGAGGCGGCGGCAAAAGCTACTGCTGAGAGGGCTTTGGCTGTTAGGGTAGTTAATTAGGTGCCTGACAACACCTACAGAGAGGCCGGCCGAGAGGTCGGCCTTTTCTGTTGGTGCGGCTCTCTACCAAGTGTGTCGAAATGGTCTTTAAGCGCCAGCCTGAGCAATAGCTCAACCTCTTCTAGCTTCTCATCGGCCGAGGCGTAAGGGCGACACCACCCCGAGGCGATATCCAGGGCGTCGCGGACGGCGTCCTCAAGCCTTTCAGACACGGTGAAACGGCTTCCGTTGGCGTTTACAGAGCTGCTCGTAACTTCTCGTACGAGCGCTACTGTCGAAGGCGTAGACCATATCCACCAAAGCCACAACCCGCTCATCCCGGATCTCTGAACCCTCGTCCCACTCGCCTTTTACAGCCTTGGCAACGATTGTGACAGGGATTTCACGGTCTTGGCAAAACTGGGCTGCTCGGCGTTCCAGGATGGATGTATCCCCGACGACGTAGGAGAACTTGACGGGGCTTCTCAGGTTGCCCTCTATGAAGTCCTCCACCTGTTCTATCAACTCGTCTGGGGCTCTCTGAGTTGCTACTAGGGCAATGGTAGTGGCCGACTTTTGACGACCGGCTCGGCCAGACCGATCATTACCCGCGTTTACACTAGGTGTAAACAACGTCCCGTCAATCTCTGATTTTAGCACATGCAGCACCAAAGCCTCAGACACAGGAAGGCCGGCCATCTGTAGGCGCTCCTCCTGGGTGTAAACAGCAGCGAGGCCGTGCCATGTGATCGTCAAGGCGCAGTAGTCCCAGAGTTGATAAGGTCACTTAACGATTTCACGGCCGAATCCTCGAGTTGGCACACAGCCGACTGAGACACACCCATTAGCTCGGCAATCTCCCTTTGAGAGAACTCCCGGCCCAAAGCGCCATGCCTGAGCCCATACCTCAACTCTAGCACGAACTTCTGTTTTGGTTCCAGCGACTCAATCGCCAAGAGAAGGTCGGCGGAGACAGACTCTTTAGGCTCGTCCTGGAAATAGCTGTCATAGTGTGGCTCGGCGTCAAGCCACTGACCCAGCTCCTCATCCCAGTAGCTCATTCCGGCGGACGCTTCTTACAGCCCTTGCGGTGCCGGTTCGTCTTGCTCTTGCAGTAAAGGCACTCCCGGTGGACGATCCACACATCCCCAGGCGGGTAGTCCTCGACCTTCTCCGTGACCTCAACCCGCCCTGTGCCGTCACAGAGCTCACAACCCCCGGTTAGCTTCATGCCTTGCCAGAAGATCGGCAGGCCGACAAGGTTGAGGGCGTTGCGGTCTAGGCAGGCTGGGCATTGCTGCCGGCGGAACTTCTTGAATACAACCTGCCGCTTCTTTACTGGCACTCAACATGCAGAGTACCTGTTGCAACTGACGTAGTACGCTATAGTAAGTGTGCCGTGTCGTCGGCGTCACTAAAAATCGAGACTCAGCCGCATGTAGATCAATCCGATCATGATCCCGAATAAGGCGATCGGGGGGGATGCGAAAACCAGCCAAGGCGTGACCATAATCGGCAGCAGGACAGCCCCTATTAGGGAGCCGACAATGATGCACCCCCCGAGCATCACGCCACAGAATTCGATCGTCGTGTAGATCAGGTCTTGGCGTCCATTAGAGGAAGTGTAGCAGTAACGTAGAATCAGTGGTCACCAATTGTTAAGGAGAACGGCTACCCCATCTGAGTGATTGCCTACGGTCAACCAAAGTTCGATAGTATGACCGTGATGGCCGGGGGTGACAGTGCGGATACCTACAATCCAAAGAAGGAGCAGGCCGTGACTACTGACATGGATGTCAGTACGGCAATTGAAAGGCTCAACCAGCTTGTCGGAGGGCTGCTGGCTGTGTTTGACGACCTCGAACGGGTTTCCAGCTTCGCCGAGGTCAACCTGGTCGCCATTCACGCCTCTCGAGCCCTGGAGGACCTTGCGTCCCTAACGGCGTCTCTCTAGGGTGAAGGAGCCAGGGGGCCGGGTGTAGGCCGCGCCCCCTGGCATAAGGGATCCTCCGGATCCCGTAACAGGGCTTCGAAGAAGCCCTTTATGTGGTGTCAGGGCTTCTTGATGGCCTGAATGACGATCGTGTCTTCAGATTCCATCTGCACCTGAACAGTCAGATCCCTCTTCCCGGCCTCTCCGCGAAGGAGAGCGATGAAGGACTCAGGCTTGGCGTTCGGGAAGTCCTCCGCCTTCCTCAGGCGGATGGGGGAGCCGTCGAGGAGGTAGTCGTAGTCGTACTTGTACCCCCGTCCTGGCTGCCGGCGGCTCTCGAACGTGTACTCCTTCAACTTTTCAGCCATTGAGTTTCCTTTCGAGCTCGGCCACCTTCTCTTCCAGAGCTTGGATTCTTGATTTTAGACTCAAGTCCTCGCCGCCTTGAAGGATGTCTCTAGGATCGACCTTCAAGGCTATGGCAAGTTTAACCAGGTTCTCCCCCCTGGGGATTTTGTCCCCTGACTCCCAGTAGCCGATTGTTCTTTCAGACACGTCTACGAGACGTGCCAGGTCTATTTGTTTGAGACCCAGTGACTCTCTAAGACTGATGATCCTGGCCGCAACCTCGCCCTTTGGCCGGAGCTCCGGGATCTTCGGTGCCCCGTAGGGTGACAGGATTGACCGGCGCTCGATAATAACCGGATCTTGATCCGGTGTGGGACGACCATCGGTCGTCGCCTCGCCGTCATCCATGACTAAGTTCCTTTCCTTGCTTTTCCCCTTGACCCACCGATGGAGTGTAAACACTCTATTCAGGCTGTCAAGTAGAACCGCACTTAACTGTGGGTTTTTTCCAACAACCAGGGGTTCTGGCCAGATCAACCCCTACTTAACTGTTCGGGTGGCTCCCTTTGGTCGCCACCCTCACCCATTCGATGGCAAGTCTCAGAGCAGCTCCCCCCCTCCCCCCATGACGGAGGCGAGAGAGAGAACTGCTCGAGCCACACCGTTCGACGGCTGAGCCTCGTCGCAGCGGCGCTTTCCCACAGCGCCCAGCCAAACTTCTGACTGCCCACCGGAAGTGTAGCAGAAGACCAGAACGTGTGTTTGCATGACCGGCTGATTCGTGCTACTCTGGTTCCAGTCTAGTTCCACTGGAGGCCAGACATTGAGTGTTTACAGCGAGTCAGTTGGTGACCAGCTCACCATCGACGGACAGGAAATCGCCCACGAAGAGGTTGTGAAGGGCAAGACTCCTCCGCCTCTCCCGGCAGAAGTCAAGACTCCCGAGGTCACTGAACAAGAGGTTCTGGACAGGGCGGCTGATCTTCTGGAGGAGTTCGGCTGGCACCAGGGCTCTTTCGCCAGGGACAGCAACGGTCGCTCTATCTTCCCTTGGCAGCCTGAGGCCCAGTCGTTCTGCGCTGTCGGCGCGCTTCTCCGCGCCCGGCGCGACCTCGACGGCCAGTTCCCGCTCAACGACGGCGAGATGGCTGACTTGATGTGTTGGAACGACCAGGACAACCGGTCTAGGGAGGCTGTTGTTCTGGCTCTCCGGGCCGGCCTTCCCCAGTTTAGGAGCGTGGCATGAAGTTCGAGAGCAACGCGGGGATCACCGTAGAGACGGTGCAGCCTGATCCCTATATCAGGGTGGTCATCCATCATCCTCCCAATGGTTCGTTCGAATACGTGAAGCTGACACACGAGCAGGCCAAGACCCTTGTTGGTCGGCTCCACTCGGCCCTCTTCTACGAGGAGAACAAATAGTGGAGCGTGTAATCACTATCAAAGAAGCCGCCGTCCTCAAATCAGGAACCAGCAAAAGAGGACCCTGGACACTCTCGGTCGTCAAGGACACCAACGGCGACAGCTACACAACCTTCGACAACGCCCTCAGGGAGTTGGCGGAAGGCAACATCGGGGCTTCGGCCAGGGTTCTGTTTACACAGGACGACCGGGGCAGCAAGGCGGAAGACCTCACAATCCTCTCTGAGGCCCCTCAGAGCCCTTCTAACGGCACGGGAGAGCTTGAGCGATTCCCTGACGTGGTTGTTGACCCGAGGCCGTACAACGGCTCCTATGAGGCTAATAAGCAGAAGAAGATCATGCGGCAGACAGCCGCCAAGGTCGCCGCCGCCATCGAGGCGGCCCACCCTGACCCTAACGGGTTCGACATTGAGGCTTTCCTGAGCTTGGCTGATGGGCTGGTGTCGTACTTCGAAGAGGGTGTAAACGCGGCGGTTGGGGTTCCGTTCGGCGAATGAGATTTCCGGACTGGATCGGGTTTGACCGTTTGGAGCGTGGGTGGTTCATCTTCGTAGGGCCGCTGAGCATTTCCTGGCAATACAGGATTCTTAGGTGAGTCCGAAGATGAAAGTCAAGTCAGACTCCCTTGCGGCGGAGTCTGTCAAGCCAGCAACGCTGGCGGAGCCGGAGCCGGGCGAGGTTACCGGTGCTGGCAATGACCCTGGTGACGACCAGGCGAGCGGTAGTGGTGCTCTTGCGGATCAACCGCTTAGTAGGGGACCCAGCTCCGGCTCCGCGAACGTTGAGCCACTTGTTTTCACCGAGACAACCCCGTCAGGGATCATCGTTGAATACCAGGCCCAGCCGAAAAGACTCTACCGGGTCAACGGTGTCGAGGTTCCTTCGGTAACCACTGTCCTGGGGGTTCTGGACAAGCCTGCTCTCCCGTGGTGGGGGATGAAGATCGGTGTCCAGGGTGTTCTGGAGCTTTGGAATCAGGGTGAAATCGACTCGGCGATTGACTGGGTTGAAAGAGCCACCGTGGCCTCCCTGGTCATCACCAGCGAGCCAGTCAAACCGGCCACGCTTGAGAACGTGGTCGATCTTCTCACAAAGAACAAGCTGACCGTCAACCATGTCCGCGACAAGGCCGGAGACAGAGGGCTGGCTGTCCATGATGTCTTTGAGCAGTGGGCTGCGGGATACCCCAACGATCTTCCGATTGTATGGGAAGAAGATTTAGGAGACCAGAAGGGGTACCTGGATGGTCTTGAAAAGTTCATCAAAGCAGCAAATCCAGAGCCGTTGGCGGCAGAAGTCATGGTCGGCTCGGTCCTCCACGGCTTCGCCGGCCGGTACGACATCCGGCTCAGACTCCACGAACCCAGGGAAGTCGTTGTCAAGGCTCTGAAGAAGCCGAAGACAGAAACCATCCCGGCCGGCACATATCTCTGTGACCTCAAAACCAGCTCTGGGGTGTATCCCAACACGCACTTCCGCCAACTCGAGGCCTATGAAGAGGCATCAGTGGAGTGTGGCTATGAGCCGACAGACGCCAGGTATGTGATCCATGTCAAATCAGACGGCACATACCAGTTCGTCAAGTCCACGGCGGATTTCGAGGACTTCCTTGCCGTCCTCGAGGTGTACCAGTCAAACCAGAGGCTGAAATGACCTGGGTTTTTAACTCGCCAGATTCTGAGAGCCACCTTACACCGGGTGAAAAGTGCCCCTCATGTGCGCGGAAAATCCCCTATCCCAAGAAAGCCACAAGCCCGAAGACCAAGGTGAAGTCCATCCGCATCCCCATTGGTGATCTTGAGACTTTCACCGAGCTGATCGACGCTGCCGCTGAGCATCTGGGCTTCTACTCCAAACCCCATTCGGACTACAACACTCTTTTGGCCGGCCTAGTGTTGATCCTTCAGACACCGAAGAGGGATCTAACGGGGGATGGCTAGGAACTACTGGTCTTGTCCGAAGTGCAAGCACAGAAACGAACGCGCCCACAGGAAATGCCGGGGCTGCGACAAGTTCAAACCTAAGCGTCGTGTTCCGAAACACGCGATCACTTTGAGGGATCACACCTATGAAGACTACATCGGATTCAACAACCAGATCCACGGAGCTGGAGAGGCTTGTGGGGTGTGCGGAAGAGCTAAGTCAGAGTCTCGACGCCATGATCGGGACCATGACCACCGTACTGGCCATCCTCGGGGACTTGCTTGCGTCAGATGCAATCGCGAACTTCTTAGAAACACTACCCTCGAAGAGGCGAAGCTAGTTGTCGCCTACCTCCAAAGAGTCCATGACCACTACTCCTAACTGCGACTGCCACGACGTACCGATGTATTGGCATGCCAGCAAAACCATGAGGGCTGGCGGTGCGTGGCGTTGCACCGTGAAGAGAAGGGAGTATGACAAATCCCGCGACCGGAGGAAGGGCGAAGCCGAGCGCGAGAAGGACCGCCTGCGCATGAGGGCTATTTATCGGGCTAAGAAGCACAAAGAGCTGATCTACCGCTCAAGAACATACGGCCAGATGCCGGCGGCCCCAGTTGCCAGAATCATCCGTGAATGGCTGGACAAGCAGGACACATTCGTTTCTCCCGGCAACTTCTTCCACCAGGATCAGAAGATCATCCCTTTTTCGCCCATGAACAGACTGATGCACCTTACTGGTATGGAACTGTGGCGAATCAAGTCCGGCAAGGACAAGTGGATTTCCTTTGACCGAGCCGACAAGATCATCACGGCCATTGACCCCCAGCTTTGGCATACAGACCCGGAGTTGAAGGAGATCTACCAAAACTTTGACTTCAGCTTCCTCGACAGAAAGTACCCTCTCAATGCGTCTTGAGCGTCTAGAAATCGACATCGACACCAGGCTCCGCGATCTGTGGGACGAGGCGTACCGGATTCCGGAATGGAACCTCGAGCTCGTCGCCGCCTTCATGCGCGCCGCCTACGGGAAGGGTTACTGCGACTCCTTGAAAGAGGAGCGTGGGGAGTTGTTGAGAGAGCATGGCTACAAGGTGCCAGCATGAGCCGCCCCGACTTTAAGGGTCCTGACGGTACGGTCGGGAGACATCTAAGGACCGCTCATGTCCTTGAACTATTCAGAACCCAAAAGCTTCCTATCCATTGGGGCGCGAGCAGGCGGGGATTTCATGGGTTCATTCGGCTGCCCGATGGTGGTCTTGTCTTTGGCGTTAAACTCACCCGAGACCGCATTCAATTCGCCAACGCGCCAGACAACCAATACGGGGTCTCCTTCTGGTGCAGAAGATCGTTCAAGGGCAATCGTGGTAGCCCCCACGCCATCACGTTCAAGGTGCATATCGGATGATTGACTTCAACAAGATCCGCCAGGACGCAGAATGGGTCAAAGAAAACCACGACGGCTCCATGGCTGCAATCGTGGCAGAATGGCTGTTGCATTTCATGGCCCACCCGGAACAGCTTCTCCCGCAGGGCTATGCTGTGGTGAAGAAACCTGAGTTGTTGGGATTGGGGGTGCCGAGACGGTGAAAGAACGCACAACAGAAGCGGCTCTTGAAGAAGCGATCGAAATCATTGAGGACTGTTGGAATCAGTTCGCCTATCCTCGCGGCCCCGAAGGGCGGCAGGTTCTAACGTCTGGCGGTCTCTCGACTCTTGAGTGGATTGAAGAAGCACTTCCCCGCCTTAGGGCGATTTACCTGGAATCAGTGTGACATCTGTGTGACAAACGGCCCCTTCCGGGGCCGCTGTCTCCTGTTAAATGGCTTGATTGCGGGTGTAGCTCAATGGTAGAGCTCCAGCCTTCCAAGCTTTATTTTCGTCAGGGTTGAAGCCAAACAGAACCTGCGGTTCTACCTGGGTTCATGTCTGGTTCTGGCTTGGTTCCTCAGCTTCCGGGCCGTCGGCTGGATGTGACTTTTCTGTGACCGTGTAACAGTCAGGACACACGAACCCTTCGTGTGTCATTAGCCATGCCGCAGGCCACGAACTTGGGGCGATTTGTTCACAGGAACAACAAACAGCCACGCGACCCGAGACGAAGTGTTTACGGGCGTTCACCCTACGACCTCCTCAAACACAGACAGCAGCTTCCTGGCCTCAGCCTTCCTGGACTCCGGGTCAAAGAGCTTCGCATAAGTGGACATGGTGATGGCCGGCGAAGCATGACCCATCTGCTGAGCCACATACGTCACATCCAACCCCTGGCCGATCAGGATAGACGCATAGGTGTGGCGAAGATCATGGAACCTCACCCGGTCCGTCACCCCGCACCTCTTCAGAGCGTTCCTAAGCCTCAGGCGGGCGTTCCCAGCCCATGACCCTAGGGTTTGATTGCCTGTCTGGAACGGATGCTGAGAATGGCTTACAAGGCTTTTAGCGGCCAGACTAGTAACAAGAAAATCAGGAACAACAACGCTTCTAACACCAGCAGAAGTTTTAGACTCCTTAACAATGAGCTCCATTTTTGCAAAGTCGATGTCCTCCCACTTCAGGCGGAACAGCTCCCCCGATCTGAGTCCGGTGAAGATGGCTGTTGTAAACAGCAGCCTCGAGCCGTCAGAAGCATTCTTCAACAGAAGGTTAATCTCGTTCCTGTCCAGGATCCTCATCGGCTTCGTGTAGCCAGACGGCCGCTGGTTGCGGCTCAGGGCTTTGACTGGATTGGACGCGGCCCATCCTTCGTCAATAGCCAGGTCGAACATTCGTGACAAGGGTGTGAGTGCACCATGAATTGTCCACGCGGAGTGTGTTTCTCGCAAGGAAGAAACCAATCCCGCGATATCTTTTTTTGACACAGAGGACACACGATGGTTACCCAGTCGTCGTTTGATATGGGCATCAATACTCCCCTGATAGGTCCTTCTGGTGGAGTTCTTCAAGTTCCTAGTATGCTCGTCCATGAACCGGTCAGCCAGCTCAGAGACAGTCAGTTTAGACGGGGCCACGAACTCGCCCCGGAACATCCTCTCCTTGATACTGGCAAGAGCCCGACAGGCGTCCTTATACCCACCAGGCACTCGTTTGAAGACTCTTCGTCCGGTGGAGTCGGTGTAGGCAATCTCGTAGCCGGCCCCGCGCCTGTAAACACCAGGGGTCTGGGTCTTCTCGCGTTTCACCGTGACCCTCCCAGCCGAATGGTGAACCACCTTAGGTTGCTAAAGGGACGCCTGACTCGAATCTCGATGTAGATCACAGGGCCTCCCAGACAGCCCAGACACCCAGCCCCCACAAGCCAAGAGAGACCGCCAGACAGATAGACAAGGTACGGAAGTTCATCGCCACCCCTTCCTGGTTACACTTACTAACGAAAGGAAGTGTGGCAGAACCGAAGTTTCTTGTCAACCTTGACAGACCTGGTAGAATGTAAACATGGAGAAACACTACAGATCCATCCGCATCAGCCAAGGCGACTACATCCAGCCGTCCAACGACGGCAAGACACTATGGCGCGTTTTCACCTACGGCGAGGACGGAAGCCTCGAAGGATGGAAGGGAACCTTCTGGGCCACAGCCAAGTACGACCGACCGTTTCATAATAACGGCGAATGGATGGACGAGGACTTTCTAGAATGGAGCAGCTGGCTTCATTGGGCCGGCCCGTACAGAACCAAGCGTGAGGCTGTCGAGGACGCTCTTAGGGTACGAGCCTCCGCCGTCTAAGAGCCTCAGCCCCGATAGCCATAGCAGCCACATCAGGACCTTCCAGATTCTCGTCCCCGCGGCCAGCACGGATCAGATTCAAAGCCCTGATAGTTTTTTCATGGATCCTCAGCCAGCAGGTGTACTCATCCGGCTCCCCGACAGCCTCAGAAGTGAGGACATAGTTGGCGAACGGATCCTCGTCGGTCCCGTAGTCTTTCGCCTTGGAGATGTGAAGGTCTAGGAGCTCTGAGTGGACTTGGGCAAAGCCAGGGTCGCCGGTCACGGGTTCCACATCCTGGCCGGACGAAGAAGATGAAGCTCCAACAGCTTCGCCCTCAGCTTCTCCTGGAGAAGAACATCAGACTCGACCCTCTTCCGGGCCAGGGCAAGACCATCCTCCGTCAGCTGATTGGCCCGCTCCCAGTCATGCTGAGCCATATGGAACTTCTTTCCCGGCAGGCCATACATGGAAGCCAGGTTGTCCAGACTCCGGGCCATACCACCCAGCTTCGGAAGGTCTTTCAAGGTGTCGCAGGTCATCACTGGCTCGAGAGGCGGTAGTTGACGTCGAACGAGGGAGGCCTGGAAAATCGGAAGGTCGTGGCGTCGAATGTTGTGTCCGTAGACGAGGCCGGCCCTTGAAAGCTCTCCTCTAAAAAGAACATAGGCCTTGTTGCCAGGTAGGAGCTTCCCTTCGTTGTCCTCGAAGTAGTCGTCGTGACGTAGGAGGAGGGTTTTTGGCGTATCTTCATCGCTCCACTTCCAGCAGATAGCGGTGATCTCAGAGGTTGTCTGACCGTCGTACCAGTAGGCCGACGGGCGGTTCTCGAGGTCGAAGCACAGCTCAGGCCAGGGCTGAGGACTTTTCGGACAGCCCAAGCGCCTCTCTACCTTCGGGAGTGAGGTACTCGGCGATGATCTTTCGGGCGTTCGCCTTACCAATCTCGGTGCCTCGGTCCCACTCGTCAAACTCTCCGTAGGCTCCGGATTCGATGTCGATCTGGTTTTGGGCTTTGAGAGCTTCATTTATGCGGCGACTGAACTTTCCAAGGACAGTAGACGTTTCGTTTCGGCCGGCATGGTCCGCGTCGCGGCGGACATGATCAGTGACATGAGCCACAACTTCTCCTTCCGGATCAGTGATTTATGAAGGGCCGCCAGGGCGGCCTGTCGTTCATGTGACGTTGCCCCACTAATAGCGAGGCGGGCAAGTTTGCACTCCTTCGGCCAGTTCTTCTCTACCAGGAGAGGATGGTTGGAGAGGTTGGTGAGAAGGCGATGGCGAGCCTTGTGGCAACGGCTTGCCTCCAGCTTCTTCTCTAGGTTTGCCTTATACCAGCGGCGAGCTCGCTCCCGGTTCTTCTCGAGGTTCTCCTCGTGCCAGCGGCGGCTCGCCTCCCGGCCCTTCTCTGGGTTCTCCTCGCGCCAGCGGCGGGCCCACTCCCGGTTCTTCTCGGCGCATCTCCAGCGTCCGCCAGCGGACATCCTTCGATCCATCTTCCACATCATCAATTCCTTGTGACACTCACACCGAGGACGAGCATCACCTACCTCGGCGTACTTCTCCGCCGCCGAGACGCCGCTCATGCCGCCAGCTCCGGAACAACGAGACCGTCGCAAAGGTAGGAGCGCGCCAGACGGTCAGAGAATGTGCCCTTGGCAAAGTTGCAAGGCTCGCAGAGCACCTGAAAGTTGCCATAGGCACTTCCGCCACCGCGAGACCACGGAATAATGTGGTCTATGGTGAGATTCTCGGTGGACCCGCAGTAGAGACAGCGATGTCTGTAAAAAGCATAGACCCGTTTCTTCTGTGTCGGCCACGGAGTCCGATTCATGACCAGCAGTGTAGCAGAACTAGTGTTCGTGTCCAGAGCAAAAACAAAGGGCCCCGCCGCAGCGAGGCCCTTGTCACCCAGGAGAGGAGGATGTACCAGCAATGTAGCAGCACGCAGACTGCCTGTCAAGTGCTCTTAGGAGTGCGGGTGAGGGTGGCCGTTGTCCCGGCACCACACCACAAACTGGGCCTCCAGACGGAGCAGCTTGTCCACGTCGCCCTCGAGCTTCTGGAGCCGGTCGGCCAGGATGCACTCACAGGTGGTGCAGAACTCCCGGTCGTCAGCGATCACCGTATGACAGTCGTAGCCGAGACAATCCTTGGCCATGAGCCCCTCCACGGGCTTAGTCAGGCAAAGCCACGAATACCGTAGGGCACCAAGAAAGAGAACGGCTGCGACGCTCAACCCCGCCACCATTGTCATCTGAACCTGCCGATGTGTTTCCTTCGATCGTCGTAAACGTCCCAGCCTTACGGTCCACCCACTTCTCGAAGATGCCCGTGTGTCCGTCATTGAAGTGGTAAACAACGATGTCTCCAGGCTCAGGGTTGGTGGTGACACGGAGGCCGTAGAGCCCGGCCCTGGCGGCATCCTCTGTCCAGTAGGCGTAGGCGGTACGCGAGCCCCGCTCGAACACCTTCTTGTCGCCGCCGGCCGCCACCTGGCAGTAGGTGATGAAGATGGCGCACCACGGCACGCCGTTGAACCCGTACCAGGCCCCGTACTTCTGCCGGTTGCTCCCCGGCGGAGACTCCGTGGTCCCGATCTGGGTGATGGCGAAGTTAAGAGCCTTCAGCTTCACGCTCTTCTGGGCAGCAAGCCGGGACCTTCTCCGGGCCAGATAGGTCAGCGGAAGCTTCGTCCGCCGCCCGTCCGTCCTCAGGAAATTGAAGAGCTCCTGGCCGAACACCTGTGAATGACACAGATCCTCGGGGTAGCCCAGGATGTATCTGGCTGCATCCGCAGCCTGCCCGGACTGGATGCCCCAAACCCCGTCAACGTTCCCTTTCAGCCAGTCCACCTTGAAGAAGTTGTGCCCGTTCAGGACATACTGGGCGTCCTTCACTTTTTGTCCACGCTCTTGTGGGGACGTTAGAACAATCGGTGTTGCAAACTCGGCCATCTACAGTCCTTCTGCTAGAGAAACAACCTTCGCCCAATCAAGAGCATGAAGCCCTTTCCCGTTCCTCTCGATCTCAGAGGACAGCGGAACCCAGAGCTCGTCCACGTAGGCTTCGAAGAAGTCCCGTTCCATCACCTGGCGTCTACCCCAGGTAACGACGGTGTTCTCCGAGTCGGGCTTCATCGACCCGACGCCGCAGACGTAATGCCCTCCGACGATGTTGTGGTCGCCGATGTACTTCCACGGCCGGCCGGCGTTGAACTGCTCCATCGCCGACTCCGGGACGTTGAACCCGACCCCGACCTGGCCGAACGTGTAAACAGCAGACTGGAACGTCGGATAGTCGATCGGGCAACGGACAGCAAGGACGATCTTGTGCCGGACACCCTTCACATCAGCAATCCCCGTCCTACGGCGGTAGTCCATCATCGACACAACCTGCGTCCCCTGGTCCGTGTTCGGATCCTCGGGGTCGTAGCCAGTGACTTCGCTGTAGAACCCCAGTACAGATTCAGTGGAGAAGCTGGCCGGATGTCCACCAACCTTGGTGTCCAACATCACCTCATGCGCAGTCCCGGCCTCGGCACAGTCACCTACCTGGTCGTTGCCGAGCATCCCCCAGTCTTTGAACAGCGTCCCGAAGCCAAACACGCCCTTCGGCTTGGGAAGGGCTTCGGCCTGGACGTCTTTCAGGTAGAGGGCGTCTTTGAATCTGACAGGGGCCTGCTTGCCGAACCTAAGCACTCGGCTTGTTCGGCGTGAAGTAGACGCCGGCGGTCGTCAGGGCCGCCGAGAGAATCTCAAGGGCGATCCAGACAGAGGTGTTCGGAGGGAAAATACCAAGAGCCGCCGTCACGGCAGAGCCGGCAACGGCGACAACAGCTTTAGCGTAGAACAAGAGTCTCCTTACGGAAGCGGAAGATGTGCGGCAGCGAAGGCAACCAGGCCAAAGCCCAGATAACCATCGGGGTCAGACAGGGAGATGGCCCCGAAGCCGTTAAGGCCGAACAGGGTCAGCAGAACGATGGCTGCGACAAACAGCAGAACAGACAGATTCAAAAGAACCTCCTAGCAGTACTTAGGTGGTGTGAGTGCCGTGATCGCCTGCTCGTCCTGCCCTAGAACCCTCACAAGATCCTGTTGGTGGGTTTTGTAATACGCAATGGACGGCAGAGTCTTCTCACTAGCACGGATCAAACCGATCAACGTATTGTCAAGCTTCGAGATACCGATACAGGTTTGCAGCCGGGCCTCGGCTCTGCCCTGACGGAGCTGGCTGAACTGCCAGCCAACCAGGATGCTCTGGGTCAGAATCACAAGCGACAGAAGAACAACGAAGTGTTTGCCCTTCATGGATGAATCCCATTCACCAGCAGAGGAGTAACAATGGATGCAATCCAGAGGGAGGCGGTGACGAACAATGTCTTCTTGGTGAAGTTGAATCCCTCAATGCGCTGCTGCTCTTTCAGAGTTCGTTCGTGGTTCGCCACTCTCTGTTCGACCGCGGCCAGCCTTTGGCCGTGCACGTCCACTCGAAGAGCGAGAGCATCAACATCCTTGGCGTCCGCCTTGGCCTGCATTTCGGCGGCGATCCAGGTTCTGAGGCGAAGCTCGAGCTCTGCCAGGTCGGCGCGGAGCTTGTCCCGGCTGACGCTGATCCGCTCGTTCTCATCGCTCATGACCCGATCAGAACCATCGAGAACTCAGGGGTGAAATCAGCCTGGGCCGCCAACGTTCTTGACGCCCCCGAGTCCTGCTGGGCGATCATCTCCACATAGTCGCCAGCGACGAGATCCCAAATGGTTGTCGCGATGATGTTCGGGGTTCCAGAGTTCGGCGAAGCACGGTTGTAGGCGATGATCGTTGAACCGTTCAGCCTGATGCCGATGTCTCTGAATGTCCCGGAGGTGTTGGCGTCGAAGGCGATGTTCCCAGAGATCACATACTTACCAGCCGTGTTGCACGTCAGCCTGCTTGTGTTCGCCGACGTGCTGTGACACGAATCCGTGTCCCACCTTTCGCTGTCCAACGTGACAGCGGTAATGGTGCTGCTGGCAACCGTCAGGGACGCAGAGTTGTACGCCCTAGCACCGATAGCCGCCCCCCGGAGGATGGGCGGGGCGATACCCTGGGAGATGATCCCCGGCTGAGGTTCGATAGTGAATCCGGTCCGCTGCTGAATGTCCGTGGCGGAGAGCGTCAAATCTCCCTCACCACAATCTTCACAACATACGAACCAGACTTCTGAGGGTTCTGCTGTTGGGCGTGCATCTCGTAGATCTCTGTTTGATCCGGCTCAATGATCCCAGTGAACGTCCCAAGCCTGTCTGTGATCGAAACGGGAGACAGGGCATTGATCGAAGTGTTGAGAGCGGTAAGGTCATCGAAAGGAATAGCCGGGTTCGGGCTTCCGTCCCTCAGCCTCCGGGGAGATGTTTCGGGCGTCCCCTGGAGGTCAACTATGTACTCGCGCTTCTTGAACGACTGAAGCTTCGGAGCCGCCCGGACATACACTCTCTTCAGAACAGGACCCAGGGTTGAGGTGCCTTTGTTCAGGGTGATCTTGATCGAGATCGCCCTGCCTGTGGTGTTGGAGTTAAACGTGTACTCGGTCCCGGAGGTGGCGGATGACTGAAGCGTGTTGTAGCCGCCAAGGAGAGAGTCAATCTGGTAGGCGATATCCACTGACCCGCCGTCGCCGTCCAGGGCCGACTGGTATTCCACCGTCACGCCCCGAAAGATCTTGGTCAGCGACGAATCGAAATCGACCAGGCTCGAACACACATACCCGCTTGTGGCTGTGGTAGCGCTGGTAACCAGGTATCCGCCAGAAGAAGTCTCCCCCGTCAGAAGGGCGCTGTTGACCCCCGAAGCAAGCTGGACATTCCCGCTCGCCGTGTAAGTTCCGAGACAGGACGACGCACCAACGGACAGGTCGTAATAGACAAGAGTCGGAGATACCTGGCCAACATCCGAAGCGCCGTTCGTGAAGAGAACGCCCTTCTGGTAGTCGCAGATGGCAACCCTGCCAATCGATGCCGTATAGGCGGTTGACTCCCAGAGAAGACCGATGTTGCCGTTGGCGTAATACCAAACCTGTGTTTTGGCCCCGAGGCTCCGTTTGTTCACGGTGCCGATAACGAAGACGATCCCGGAAGACACGGCGATATCGTCGGCGGTGAAAGACCTGGGGAGCTGCGCAACCTGCTGAGCACCCGTGGTGTCGCCGGTCCAGATCTCAGCCCCAGCCCCGACGCCTCCGTCACGGAGGATCACAACCTGTCCACCGAACGGCCTGACCTTCATGCCGAACCCGAACGTGGTTGACCCTCCGCCGCCCTTGGCGTCCTGCCAGGTGTAGGCGGTAGTGGCCGTACCGGAGGTGCTGTAATAGGAAAGAGTCGATGCGTTAACCCCGAACAGCGTGTTGGCGACAACACACATCGACTGGGCGGGGGTCGATGAGAAGTCCGCGAACGTTGCGCCGGAGATTGAGAACGACCTGATCTTCGACCCGTCCCCGATGTAAACATAGGAGCCGTCGGAGCAGAGATTCTGAAGGCTGTCCATTCCGGTCTCGCTGTGCGCCCCAAGGTCGGTGACCGTGGAGCCGTTGACCGAGTAAAGATGGGTGGACGAAACGGCGTACAGCAGCCCCGTACCGGCAGCACACACACCGTTTACGGTGTCCGACGACCCGAACGTGAGGTTCTGGACGATGCCGTTGAGAGTCGCCTGACCCTCAATGGTGGTGTCGATGTTCGAACCTACGTAGTAGCGGCGGGCCTTGTCTTTGTCCTCGTCCGCCGGCCGCCAGAACAGCTGGCCATCACCCAACGACCAGTCGTTCTGGTTAGCCGTCAGCCAGAAAGCCTGCTGGTTGTCGCCGTAGGTTCCCGAGACGTTCTGCCGCTCGAGGAATGTAGGGGTGGCGTAATAGATCGCACGGTGCGTACGGAAAGGAATGTTCGGGGCCAGCGAATCCAGAAGCAGAAACCCGGTGCCGTCCACAACAATGTCGTAGCGGCCCGGAACGTCAGAGGCGGACGCCACCTACATCACCCGAACGATATGCCGGGGAAGGCTCGGCATGGGCTGTGCCGCCAGGCGAAGCTGGAACCTCTGCAACAGCATGTTCGCCGTCGCTGAAATCACACCCTGGCGCGGCGGGGCCTGTGAGTCATCCTGCGGGCCGGCGTCGGCGCGCACCCTGACAGCCTCCGCCATCATCAGACACTGGCTGGACGCATACAGGACTGGGAGATCGCCGTTGTCCCATGCAGGCCACTGGGCGTCAAGAGTGTCCGTGACCGCTGTGAAGTTCGGGAACGGCCCGAAGCCGTAACACCGCAGCGTTCCCTGGATCGGAGGGGTGGCGAACTGGATGATCGGGGTCGCGCCGCGCTTCACCCGCCAGGCATCAAGCCGGTAAAAGTACGGCGACCCGGACTCTTGAGTTTCAAGACCAGACAGCCACGTCAAA
>Ga0070741_10002851_pt1 | contig 44868 bp, 48 predicted proteins | sample Coa_R1_4_FD_66440 | JGI IMG/M metagenome (GOLD analysis project Ga0070741, IMG submission 66440) | Surface soil microbial communities from Centralia Pennsylvania, which are recovering from an underground coalmine fire - Coalmine... | ecosystem: Environmental > Terrestrial > Soil > Unclassified ... | reverse complement strand
CTGTCGCGCCGCCTGCGCCCGGTGATCCGCTGGCAAGCCGACGAAGGAGCGAGCGGTCACAGAAGACGGCAGGCGCCAAGGCGGCAAAGAGAGCGCTTCAGCGAGATTCGGCGATCGACGCGACGAACGGCGCGACTGTCGCGCCGCCTGCGTCCGGCGATCCGCCGGCAAGCCGACGAGGGAGCAAGCGGTCCCGGCAGACGGCAAAGGCGGGGACTTCGAGGAAGCGAGGCTAGAGCGCTGAGTCGGTCGTCCGTCGTGCTCGCTTGCGTGGCATGACACGCTTTCCACGCGCCGGCCAGTTACTCGAAGGGGAAGAAAAGGGCCTCCCGCGGGAAGCTTCGACGCCGGCGCGGCCCCTCGAGGATTAGCGGGCGAACTTCCGGTCGGCTGCACTAGCCAGTGGGGCCGGGTCCCTGGCGCTCTGCGGCTTGGGGGCGGGTGCGGCTGCCGTTGCGTCGGCCGCCGGCTCGACGGCAGCCTCCTTCCCGGGCACCTCGACGATCCAGGACGGGAACAGCTCGACCGCCGTCGGTCCATCGGTTCCGCGCACCGGGATCCCGCGTGCGCCGAAGAACTCGTCGACGGCCGACTTCACGCCGAAGTCGCCCTGCACCAGCATCCCGTCGACGTAGTCGTGGCCCGCGAGGATGCCGCCCGGCTTCACCTTGGGGAACCACGCCTCGAGGTCCTCGAGCACGGACGCGTAGTCGTGCCGCGCGTCGATGTAGGCGAAGTCGAGGCTCCCGTCCGGGACGTGCGCGGCCGCCTCGACGGAGGTCATCCGCCAGATCTGGCTTCGGGCCGCGTACGGCTCGAGGCGTGCGACGGTCTCCTGGTAGCACCTCTCCTGCTCGTCCTGGGAGACGTTCGAACGGTCGACGTACTCGTCCCAGTCGACCTCCCTCCACGGATCGATCGAGATCAGCTGCTCGCCTCGCCAGTTGCGCAGGATGTGGTCCGAGAACCGGCCGGTCTTGACCCCGATCTCGGCGCCGCGGCCGACGAGCCCGCGCGTGTTCAGCAACGTCGGGATCTCGTCCCGCGACGGCACCTTCATGATCGTCGACCCGTACGTGTACCGGTACCGCCGGTTGTACACCGCCCGTGCGCCGCGCTTCGTGAGCTTCCAGCGCCTCCGCGCCTGCTTCAGACCCCGGTGCGTGAGCTTCCTCGCTCGCGCGGGAGCCCGGCGCATCCGACGCACGAGCGGTCGGCTCCTCGCCGGCTTCTTCTTCGTCGGGACGGCCACCACCGGCGCGCTGGCCTCGCGCGCTTTTCGCTCCTTCTCGGCGCGGGCCTTCTCCTTCTCGGCGCGGGCCTTCTCCTTCTCGGCGCGGGCCTTCTCCTTCTCCGCGCGAGCTCGCTCCTTCTCCTTTGCGGCTTGCGCCTTTGCGTCCTGACGCATCGCAACCTCCTCCGCCGCCGCTGCCTTCGCCACGGGCACGGTATCGGGATTGTCGACCGTGGCCGGGCGGGCCGTCTTCGCCTGCTCCGGCTCGACCCGCGCCGGCCGTCCCGGAGCTTGCTGCTCGAGCTTGACCTTCGCCTGCCGAGCCGCGGGCCTGGCCGGCGCCGTCGCGGCCCTGCGCCGCTTGCGGGCCTTGGCGATGCCCTTTCTGAGCTGGCGAATCCGCTTCACCAGGCGCCGTGCCAGCTTGAGCAGATGCCGCCACGTGCGCTTCGGCTGGAAGAGCGGCAGGATCAGCGGCAGCACGGGAGTCAGCAGCACGAGCAGCGGGCGCAGAAGCGAGAACCGGCGGCGGGGGGCCGGCGACGCGGCCGCGCGCTCGACGGCGTCCACGGCCGCGGGCGCCGCGGGAGCGTCGAGCCCGTTCGGGCGCACGAACTTCGTCAGGAAGCTCTTGATCCGCTCCTGGTAGGTCGACGGTGCGTCCAGCGCGGCCGCGAGCTGCTCGAGGTGCTTGTCCCAGTCCCGCGCGACGGTGACGACGCCCTGTCCGTTGTTGTCGTGCGCGATGTACGAGAAGTGGAGCGTCCCCTCCTGGGTCGTGAAGTGGTCGCTGACGAGCGTGAGGACGGGCCGGCCGACGATCGAGGCCTCGATCAGCGCCGACGTGTTGATCCCGACGACGGCGCTCGCGTGGTAGAGCGTGTCGAAGAACTCCGTCTTCTTCTCGTCGTCCGTCGGGGCGGTCCCGATCCGCGGCCAGACGATCGTCTTCCCGGGCTCGTCCACGTCGAGCGTGTCCCACCCGATGACGTTCTGCGGGTGCGGCCGGAGGATCACGGCCGCCTCGCGGAGCCGCGGGTGCTCGCGGATGCGCACGAGCCACTCGCGGATGAAGCGAGTCTCGTCGCCGGCGATGAAGTACGACGATCCCAGATAGAGGAGGAGCGGCCGCTCGGGGTCGAGGTTCATCCGCTTCGCGAACTCCTCGCGTGTCGTGCCCGGATGCCACTCGAACCAGTGGTCGAAGCTGTGGGCGCCGACGGCGACGACCTGGTCGCGCGGGACCCCGTGCAGGTTGACGGCCTCCTCGACCTGTGCCTCGTTCCACACGATGGTGAGCGTCGGGACGTCCCGGAGGACGCCCTTGTTCGTCAGGTTGTCCCAGCTCGCGACCGGCAGCACCGTCGGAACGCCTGCGGCCTCCGCGGCGCGGACGTAGTCGCTTTCGATCGACCCGAGCCCGACGAGCGGGGAGACGAGGACGACGTTCGGATTGCGGGCCCTGACGAGCTCCGTGAGCCGCTTCGAGACCGGCACCGCCGCCTCGACGCGCCGGAGCATGCCGCGGAGCAGCATCCGGCCGACCTTCCCCCGGAACGGGAACGTGGCGAACGCGCGTACGAGGATCGGCGCGCGCTGGCGAGCGCGCTCGCGCACCGGGTCGGCGCGGGCGAACTCCGGCTCGAGGTAGCGAAGGTAGTCGAGCCCGTGGCGGAGCGCGACCGCCGGGCGCAGCCACGGCTCACGGCGCGGCTCGAGCTGCTCGTACGAGAACGACGGATACCGGGCGCGGAGCGCGTCGAACAGGCGCGTCTTGTCGTCGCCGAGCCCGCGCTTCTCCAACGACAGCACGATGTGGAGCTCGTGCCCACGCTCGAGGAGCGCACGCAGGAAGTTCTCGAAGACGCGGCCGAAGTGGATCCCGCGGAGGAAGAACAGGACTCTGAGCCCGTGGACGTGGCTCGAGGCTTTCGCGTCGTTGTCCCTGCCCATCGTCAAACCGAGAACCCCGCCCTCCTGGCTCCGTCTAGCCTACATCAGTTTCGCCGGCGCAGGAACGAGAGAGCGCCGCGCGGAGCCTCGGCGGCGTCCTCTTCGAACGGAGGAGCGCCTGCGTCCCTGGCCCGCTTCTCCGCCTGCTTGACCCTGTTCCTCAGCCGCGACACCTCCTCCTTCGACTCCTCCAGCGACGCCTTCGTCTGCCGGTGCGCCTCGCGCTCCCGCTCGAACGCGCGCGTCGCCTTCTCGAGGTCGCGAACCGCCCGCTCCAGCCGCTCCTCCGCTCGCAACGCCGTCCGCCGCCACTCCTCCCCGCTCTTCCAGCTCCGCGCCGAATGGTGGACGGCCAGCGCCTCCTCGCGCTGCTCGGGAGTCTCGGGGAAGAACACCTCCTGGTCGACGATCCTGACGTCCGGGAAGCTCTTGACCAGGGCGTCGAGGAACGCCGGGCCCGATGCCGCCTTGTCGAAGATCTCGCCCGGCTCCTGGACCCGCAGGTCGCGCAGCGCCCGCTCGAGCAGGGGATGGCCCGGCGCCGAGCCGATCACCGTGTTCGTGACGCGGCCGGGCTTCACGCAGGCGACCAGGAAGTCGGAACCGTCCAGCAGCGCGTCGATCGGCCGCAGGCACTCCAGGTCGGTGTCGATGTAGACGCCGCCGTGCCGCCAGAGAAGGTCGAGCCGGATGATGTCCGACCGCTCGGCCGGGATCCGCTCGCGGTCGTACGCCTCGGGTCGGCGAAGGTCGCCCGGCAGGTTGTCGTCGGTCCAGAAATTGAACTCCCAGCCCGGATGATGCGCACGCCACGACTCCTGATACCTGCGGAACTCCTCCGGAAACGGCGTCCCCCCGACCCACACCTGGTGGAAGCTGCGCGGAATCATGCCCCGGAACAATAATCCGACCCTCCCCGAAGGCACTCCGGTGCCGGGAAGCGGCGCTAGTCTGGTCCCGATGGCCTCGGCGGATTCCCCGGTCGCTGACGGCGGTGTCTGGTTCGACTCGAACCCGCTCCTGGTCGCGGAGCACGTCTCGAAGCTCTACCCCCACGAGCGGACGATGCCGTACCAACGGTCCAGGACGAACGTCTTCGGGCTGTTCAGACGGCGCGAGCGGCTCTTCGACGGCGCCGGCTCCGGCTACAGCTCCGAGGAGGAGGACGACGACGACGAGGACGACGAGGACGACGACGACGAGGAGGAAGAGCCCGTCTCGAAGCCGTCAAGGGAGCGCTCGGACGGCGACGAGAAGTTCTGGGCGCTTCGGGATGTCAGCTTCTCGTTGCCTCGCGGCGGAGCGCTCGGTGTGCTGGGCGACCGCGGTTCGGGCAAGACGACGCTGCTCAGGATCATCGCCGGCGACGCGTTCCCCACGAACGGATCGGTGCGCGTCCACGGCCGCGTGTCACCGCTTGCCGCGGCGCTCGCAGCGTCGATGCGCGACCGCGGGAAGATCACGAGCGTCTTCCTGCGCGCCTGCCGGTTGCACGGGTACGCGCGTCCGGTCGTCGAGCACCTCCTCGACGGGATCTTCGCCTTCGCCGAGGCGCCGATGCACGTCCGGCTCGTCGACGACACGCGCGAGGCCCCGACGCGAAACCGGCTCGCCCTCGCGGCGGCGTTGCTCCTCCCGTCCGACGTCCTCGTGCTCGACGACCTGCTCAAGGTCGACGACGCGTTCCGCGAGCGTGCGATCGACTACGCGAGGCATCGTCTGGACCTGGGGCACGCGCTCGTCTTCGCGTCCCGGAAGACGGACGTCGTCGGATCGCTCTGCGATCGTGCGATCTGGCTCGACGGCGCCTCGGTCGCGACTCGCGGAGAGGTACGCGACGTCGCGACGTCGTACCAGAAGGCCGTCATGGAACGGCGCGCCGAGGTGGACGCGGAGGGAGGAAGGCGCAGCCGCAGCGGCCAGGCGGGGCAGGAAGCGGAGCAGGGCCGGGCGTTCACCCTCGTCGAGTCGCCGCAGGAAGAGGAGGACCTCCGCGTCCCGCCGATCATCCGGAGCGAGAACGCACGCGCGGCGCTGCTCGCCGTCGGAGCGCGGACGGAGGACGGAGAGGCGACGCACACCGTCGAGGCGGACGAGCCGTTCTGGGTCGAGATCCACCTCGAGAGCCGCATGGCGGCCATCGAGGTGCGCTGCGCCGCCTCTCTCGAGCCCTCGTTCGGCGGCCGGGGTGTTCGCCTCGAGGCCTCGCACGCGATCAGGTTCGACGCGTCGGGCACGTTCGCGCTCAGAACGCGCGTCGAACCGGGAACCCTCGCTTCGGGCCTCTACGACGTGCGCGCGGACGCGATCGTCGCGAACACGGACGTCCGCCGTGCCACCGTGATCGCGCGGGACGGCGACCGTCTCAGGATCCTCGGCGACCTCGCCGAGGGGCGGTCGCTTCCGGAGACCACACCCGTCTGGGACGGCCGGACGTGGTCGACGCTCGAGGGCGATTGGTCGGTCGAACCGCGGGTTTCGCCGGATGTCTAGTAGGCTCTCGCGGGGTCCATACCTTGCTGGCTTGGCGTGTCGGAGGCGATACGCTATAACGGGTAGTAGGGGGAAAGCCGAACGATGTGGGAGGTTTGATGTCTGAGAGCGCAATCGACGAGCAGGAATCCGCAGAAGAGGAGTCCGAAGGCCTCGACCACGAGCCCGGGGAAGAGACACCCAGGGGTCGGCGCAAGTCGAATCAACCGCGCGGCTTCGATGCCGTTGCACTGCGCGAGCTCCGGCGCGCTCGAAAGCTCGTGAAGGATGGCGAGCCGACGGGTGAGGCCACGTTCGCAGTTGCGACGGCGAACGTGCTCGCGCTTCTCGATCTCGCGTCGGCGATTCGCGACGCAAACGGCGCGCGCACGACGGCCGCCGAGTAAGACCCGGCAGCATTGCCGACGGGGGTCGGCGGCGGCCCATCCGGTCGCCGTCGGCCGACACCCCCCTGCTCTGGATCCATTCGCGCAGTGAATTCGGGCGGCGCGCGCTCCAGGAGTTGCCGTTAGTGGCTGCGGGGAACCGCCGCGGGATTACTTCGGTTGACCCGGCTGCTTGCCGCGCCGCGCCTGCGGTCTCTCCGGGGAGCCGGCGTCGACCCGAAACGGGACCTTCCGCTTCTTCTTCGCGCGACCGAAGGCGCCGCTCGGCACCTGTGCCCGATGCTCGGAGTCGGGGTCGATCCCGAACGGGAGCTTCTGTCTCTTGGCGGGACCGGAGGCGCCGCTCGGCACGTGTGCCTGATGCTCGGCGCTCGGATCGATCCTGAACGAGCGCTTCTCCCTCTTCTTCGTCGGGGTGACCTCGCCGACAGCCCCCAGATCGACGATCTCCTGAATTTCCGGCGCGGCCACGAACAGCTCCTTCGCGGCCTGGTAGAGCTCGGTGTCGAATCGGTTGGCCGCGGTTGCCGCCGCGAGCACCTCGGGTGACACATCGCGCGTGCCCGGCCGCTGCGAGTTGACTCGCTGGTCGGGGCGGTAGATGAGCGTCCGGTACCCGAGCCGTTCCTTGAGGAGGAAGATCGAATCCTCGAATCGCTCGGCGAGACCGAACATGGCAAACCTCGTCTTGAGGTTCTCGAGCGCCAGATCGGCCATCTCCTGCGTGACCTCGCCGAAGGGCTCGGGAAGACCGCAAAGCATTCGCGTATGCAGGTTGTCCGGAACGTACGACAGGCTCGTAAACCTCTCTTCAATTGGGACGTCGATGATCTGCTTGACGTCACTGCGAACACTTCCCGACTGTTTCTTCTTCTCCGCGAACTCCATCTGGCGGAAGTAATGAGAGAGCGCACGGTCGACAGGATTGCGCAGGAACGTGATGTAGTCGACGTGCCACTCTGGCGGCACGAACCCGTCGATCCCATACGGTGTGTGGCCGTGCAGGAAACGTGCACGGGGCTCTGCCCGGATGTTTTCGATGATCTGCGCGTAGTTGGGTGAAAGAACGACGCCGCCGCCTCCTCTGAAGACGTTTCGCGTCGTCAGGACGTGGCCTTCGGTTGCTCTCAGCAGACGCGCGACCGTCGTCCCGGCCGACTTCGGCACGTGAATGAAGAAGACCAACCTTCGCTTGCCGCGGGCGGCGCCGTTGGTCGAAGCGTGCCCGTCGATCATCGAGCCACCTTCGCGCCTTCGATTCCGTTGGCGCTTTCCTCGAGTCGAGTGCGCAGCGTCGCTTCGCGATTGTTGAGATCCGCGATCTTCTGTTTCATCTCCTTGACCCGGCGGCGCATGCGCTCGACGTCGGATGCGTCGGGCGGCCCGCCGGTCAATCCGGAGCCGGAGCCCGAGACGGCGAGCGCGTCGATTTCCGAGATCCGCGCCTGGAGCTCCTCCACGCGCGTCCGGGTCGTCTCGATGACCCGGCGGACGTCGGTCAGGCGCTTCCTCGCGACGTCGGTCTCGCGGCCGCGGGTCTTGGATTTCGTGCGGGGCGCCTTCGCTCCGGGCCGTGGTGTCTTCGCTCGCGGTGCGGCGGCGGGGCGAACCTTCTTCGCCTTCGGGTCTGCGATGGCGGGGGCCGGCTCCTGGTCGGCAACCGGCTCGGGCTTCGGCTGCTTCGCGGCGGGCGCGACCGGCTCGGTCCTCGGCTGCTTCGCGGGTGCCGCGCCGCCGCCGCGTGTTCTCAGTGCCTTCCGAAGCTCGGCGACCTGCTTCTCGAGTTCTCGAGCCTTCTGTCGAGGCACCGTCGCCTTCAGCTGCTCGGCCAGGGCCAGACGAGCCTCCTCCCGCAGCAGGAGGTTGGCCTGCAGCTCGACCAGCACCTCGTCGACGTCCGCCGCCTTTGCGCCAGCCCAATCGCGGATGCCCGGCGGCGCCGGGAGCAGCCCGTCCTCCTCGAGCGCGGTCGCAAGCCGCGAGTTGCCGCGAGCCAGCGCCGCGACCTCGAGGGAGAAGTCCGGGCCGCACTGGGCGATGTCTTCCTCGAACTTGGTCTTCGCGTGCTGGTAGAGCTCGACGTCGAGAGCGTTGTGCCGCTCGATGAGCCGCAGCGTCTCGGGCGCGATCTCGGCGCGCGGCTGGCGGTTCGGAGTCGCGTTCGCCGTCGCGTAGAGCCTCGGCTGCCAGCCGAACGTCCGCGTCATGAGCGCGACCGACTCGTCGAAGCGCTCCGTGAGTCCGACGACCGAGAACCGAGCCAGGTGGTCGATCGCGGTCCTCAGCATCTCGGCGCTCGTCTCGCCGAACGGCGGGTTGCTGCCGGCGATCACGCGCGTCTGCAAGTTGTCCGGCACCGCGCCCTGCGCGATCGCATCCTCGAGCGGCAGCTCGAACTTGCTGTTCCGCGCGCGGAGCCAGTAGTAGTGCGAGAGCGCGCGCTCGATCGGATTGCGCAGAAGCGTGAAGAACGCGGTTCCGTCCGGCCACGGAAGGTCGTCCCAGTAGAGGATGTGACCGTGGATCACCCGGAGGTCGTCGGGTACGGCGTTGACGATGTTCTCGACGTCGGCGCGCGAGCGCTCCGAATCCGTGAAGAAGTTCTTCAGCAGGCGTACGCTGCGACGTCCGCCGTACTGCCGGTGGAGGATATGACGAAGGGTCATCCCGGCCGTCTTCCGGATGTGCACGAAGACGAGGAGCGACTTGTCGGTGTGATCTACCACGTGCGAACCCAGGCTTTCACTGGTCGATGGCGTGCGACAGCGGCATTGCCGCGTCGTCGTCCGTCGCGTCCGGCTCCTCGTCGTCATCGGCTGCTTCGGCTGCGGCCGCGTTCAGGCGCTGCAGTTCGTCGAGGTCGGCGCCCAGAGCGTCGCCGTACGCGGCACGCTGCTGCTCGAACAACGTGCGGCCGAACTCGTAGAGCTCCACGTCGAGGGCGTTCAGCGCCGCGATCCTCGCGCGCTGCTCGTCGGACACCTCTTCGGCCGCCGGCCGTGCGGCGTTGACGTGCCGGCTCGCATAGCCGCGAAGCTCGAGCCCGAATTGTCGTAGCAGCAACACGACCGATTCGTCGAAACGTTCGGTGACGCCGACGAACGCGAACGTCTCGAGCTTCGCCTTCGCCCGCTCCAGCGCGTCCGGCGGGAGGTCGCCGTCCGCCGTTGTGACCCCACAAAGGTACCGCACCTGGAGGTTTTCCAGCACCGGGAAGTGCTGGTCGAGCGCGTCGTCGAGGCTGCTCGCGATGTACGCGTGCCGGGGTGTCGAGCGCTCCGATCGGCGCTGCAACGGGTCGGCCGCTTGCGCGCCGCGCTGCGCGCGCGCGCGTCTGCGTGCCGCGCGATCCGCGTCGGCGCCGGGCCTCCTCATCTGGACGTGCCGGTAGTAGTGCGAGAGCACGCGATCGACGGGGTCACGGAGGAACGTCATGTACCGGAGGTCACCCGCGTCGAGATGCCTCTCGTAGATTCCGATCGGGATGTGGCCGACGGCCAGGCGCTTCCGCTGCCCGACGTCCGACGAGGAGAAGCGGGCGAGCTTTCCTTCCGTCTTTTCGGGGCCCTTGAAGAAGTTCCCGGCCTTCCACACGGCTTCCTTCGAGAACGCGCCGGCGAGGAGCGAGCTGACCGTGAGCCCCGCCGTCTTCGGGATGTGCACGAAGACGACGAGCGGTTCGCCGGCGTCGCGCACGCGGGCCGGACCGCTCCGCCGAGCGCGCCGTTCCTGGCGGGATCGCCTTGCGGGCGCGGCCCCGTCGGCGCCCGACGCCTCGTCGCGCCGCCGACGGTTCCGCTGCGGCGCCGCCTTCGCGGTCGCAGCCACGGCTCCGTCGGCTTCCTGGGCAGTCGCGAGCGCGTCCTCGCGCGGTCCACGTTGCCGTTTGCCCATCGGTTCTTCCGTCACGCGCCTCTTTCCCCCTCACTCGCCGCCGCCGCGGACACCAGCCGTACCGCCACCGAACCACGGCACCGCAGTAAAGAGTCTAGACCATGAGGCGACCGGTTCAAAGGCTTCAGAAGTCCTCGAGAGCCTGCTGTTCACGCCTCAGGAAGAACAGCAGTCCTCCGCCTCCGACGACCAGGAGATAGCCGCCCGTGACTGCGAACGCGGTTGGCGTGAGCGTGCCCTGGTTGAAGACGGCGTACTTGACGAGTTCGATCGGGGCGGTCACCGGATTCAGCGACGCAAGGAAGCGCCAACCGGCCGGAATCCTGCTGACCGGATAGATGACGGGAGTCAAGAAATACCAGAATCCGAGGAAGTACGAGACCGTGAAGCGGATGTCGCGCGCCTTCGGCGAGATCGAGGCCGTCCACAGGCCGACGGTCAGTCCCAGCAGTGCAATCACGATGAAGCCGGGAAGCGCCAGAAGCGAGGCGAGGCGGAGGTGGAGGTAGAAGTGGCCCCGCGCGAAGACGTAGTAGATGAGCCCGCCGACGGTGAAGACGAGGTGGATGCCCAGCATCTGGAAGCCCTTCGTCGGCACGGCGGAGATGACGAGCAGCCGCGGGACGTACATCCTCCTCAGGATCTTCTTCGCGAACTCGAGGCTGCGCGTGGAGTAGTACGCGGTGTGGCTGAAGAGCTGCCAGCTCGCGGACGTGACGGTGATCCAGATGTAGTACGGAGTCGACCCTGTCGTGACCTTGAAGACGCCGCCGTAGATCAGCGTCTGCAGAGCCAGCGGGATCGCCGGCCTGAGGAACAGCCAGGTGATTCCGAGGAACATTCCGCCGTAGCCGCGTCGCGCGTAGAGCCGCGCGAAGTAGGGCCAGGCCGCGCGGTACTGCCAGGACACGGCCACCGCCCTCAAGACGCTCGCGCGCGGCGGGTCGACGACCCGCACGTGTCGCGGCAACGGGAGCGCGAACGGCAGCTGGGCCGGAGTCGCTTCGGTGTGCTCGAGAGTCGCGCTCGTCATACGGCTCAGTGCGACGCTATGCCCCGGCCCTTGTGCGCCTCACGCGTCGCCAAAGTACCACTTCCCGGCCACGGAAGACCCGGCGCCGGCCGGTCACGGCTCATCCCGTTCGCCGGTCTCGCTTGCGCTCTCCCGCTCGACCGTCCGCAGGCTCGGGCGCCGGAGGAGCTCGGCGATCCGACCCTCCCGGCTCCGCAGCCTCGCGATGCGCTGGTCGAGCCGCTCCTCGACCTGACGGATCCAGGCGAGCTCGGCGTCCGCCGGCGGCTCGGGAGGCAGGTCGAGCGGCGGAAGGCCGACGGCGCGTTCGACCGTCTCGCGTTCCGGTGGGAGTGAGGGCGCCGGCGCCCCGGGCCGCGGCGCGACGGCCGCCGCTGCTGCCGGCCGGGCTTGCGCCGCCCGCTCCTGCCTGAGCGCCCGCCGCCGTTTCGCGGGAACCGCGACGGGCTCGTCCGGCCGCGGCTCTGCCTGCAGCCGTGGCGGCGGAGCGGCGGCGGCGGTCGGGGTCTCGGCGGCTCCGGCCACGGCTTCCTCGAAGAGCCCGACGGCGAACGCGTAGAGCTCGACGTCGAGGCGGTTGCGCTCCTCGAGCAGCCCGCGTTCTCGCTCGGAGAGCTCCTGCACCCGGCGCTCGTCGCCGGCGACGCCCTCGGCCCGGAGCGGGGCGAGCCCGACCTCTAGTGCGCTCTCGACGAGGCCGATCGAGTCCTCGAGCCGCGACGTCAGTCCGACCACGTCGAACTCGTCCCGGAGGCTCGCCTTCGCCCGCTCGAGCGCATCCTCGGCCAGCTCCGCGAAGGGCGACTCGAGGCCGCTCAGAAGCCGCGTCGCCAGGTTGTCGACCAGTCCGTTCTCCTGCGCGAGGGCCGCCTCGAGCGACGGCGGCTCGCCTCCGGCCTCGCGGGCCGACGCGGCGACCAGGTCGTAGTGCGACAACATCCGTTCGAGCGGCTCGCGCAGGAGCGTCATGTAGAGCGCGCCCGGCGGCATGTGCGCCTTGAACAGGCCGAACGGGATCTGTCCCATCACGATGCGCAGGCGAGGGTCCGGCTGTGCCACCAGCGTCTGCAGCCCGGCGGCCGCGCGCTCCTGGTTGCGGAACACGTTGCCCGGCGTGCGCACGCCTCTCCGGCCGTAGGTCTCCGTGAAGACCGCGCGCATCGTCGACCCCGCGCACCTGGGGATGTGGAGGTACGCGACGAGCTGTGCCTGTGCCGCGGGGTCGGCGGATTGAGCCTGCTCTCTCAGGATGACGCGTTGCCGTCTTCCGGTCGCCGGAGTCGCGCCGTCGGGCTCGAGGGTCTCGGGCGCCGACGCCGGGCCGTCGCGGCGGCTCCGCTTGCGCCGCTCGCGCGGGTCTGCGTCGTCCTCGCCCACCGTCTCCGGCTCCCCGGGCTCGGCTTCGCCCGCCTCCGCGATCGCCCGGTCGAGAAGCTGGTTGGCGAACTCGTAGAGGCTACGGTCGTCCGCGGTTCGCTCCTCGAGCTGCGCGATCGACTCGTCGTCGATCGGCTCCGGGCTGAGGGGAGCAAGCCATCCCTCGGGGAACGTCCGCACGCCGAGCCGTGCGCGGAGAAGCGTCGCCGAATCCTCCGGACGCTCGCAGACGACGAACAGCTCGAATGCCTGCTGGAGGTTCTGCTTCGCGCGCTCGAGCGCCTCCGGGGGAAGCGCTCCCACCGGAGAGATCAGGCCCGAGAGCAGACGCGTCGCGACGTTGTCGAACAGGTAGGGGAAGCGCTCGAGCGCCTCCCCGAGCGAGGACACCGACGGCTCGGCGTCCTGGCCCGAAGTCGCCCGTTGCCTCCGCGGCTCGGGGCCTTCCAGCGCGCGGAACTGTGCGAACGCCCGCTGGACCGGATCGCGCAGCACTGTCGCGTAGCGCGCCTCCGGAGGCAGCAGCGACCGTGCGAGGCCGAACGGGATCTGTCCGAAGGCGAGCCGCGTGTCCGCCTCCGGGCCCTCGGCGAGCCTCACGATGTTCGCCCGCACCCGGTCGGGCGACCGGAAGACGCTTCCGAGCGGCAGGTCGGCGATGCCCCGCGCATGCGTTCTCGCGAGCAACGAGCGAACCGCCGGACCCTGGGATTCCGGGATCTCGACGAGGACGATCAGCTCTCGCACGTCAACTCTCGCGCGCGGCGAGCCCGGCCTGCGCTTCCGACCGGCCGGCGTCGCCGTTCTGGCGCCGGAACTTCGCCTCGAGGATCGCGACCCGCTCCTCGAGCCGGCCCTCGTCGTCGAAGTCCGCGAGCTCGGAGGGCACGGAGTCGGCCGTCTCGCCCTCTTCCTCCCTCATCCGCTCGTATCGCAGCTCGCGGTGCAGCAGGAGCGTCGCCTTCGCGTCGATGAGCCGCTCCCGGAGGTCGGTCGCGGCCGTGGCGCTCTCGACAATCGCCGGCCCGGCCGGAGCCCCGCCTTGTGTACTCGCAAGCCGGGCGTTGCCGCGCTTCAGCACCTCGAGGTTGACCTTGAACTCGTCGCCGAGCACAGCGAGATCGCGCTTGAGCCGCTGCCTCGCGTAGCGGTGGAGCTCGAGGTCGAGTGCGTTCTGCCGTTCGATCAGCCTGAGGACCTTCGAAGGGATCTCCTCGCGCCGCTTGCGCTTCTCGGTGACGTTCGCGCGCCGGTAGAGCAGGGGGTGCCACTCGAACGCGTGGGTGAACAGCAGCAGCGACTCGTCGAACCACTCGGTCACGCCCACGGCTGCGAACCGTTCGAGGTTCGCGAGGGCCTGCTCGAGCATGGCCTCGGTCGTCTCGCCGAAGGGCGGATCGCTGCCGGCGAGGACACGGGTCTGGAGGTTGTCGGGGATCCGGCCGGCGGCGAGCACGCTCCGCATCTTGGGCAGGCGGGTCTCCTGCTTCGACGCGCTCCAGAAGTACTGCGAGATGACACGCTCGACCGGGTCCCGGATGAGCGTGAAGAACCTCGTCCCCTCGGGCCAGGGGACATCGGGCCAGAGGAGGAAGTGGCCATGGAGGAGCCTCAGTCCCGGCGGTGGTTCGCCGGCCAGGGTGTTCGTGCTCGCCACGCTCGCCTCCGGCTTCGCGAAGTAGTTCTCGATCTGCCTGATCTGACGGCGGCGGTACTGTCGGTGCAGGATGTGCCGCATCGTGTAGCCGGCCGTCTTGCGGATGTGCACGAAGACCACGAGCGGCACGTTCTCGCCGGGCGCGACCGGGGTGTCCTCGCCGGTTTCGGCCGGGGTGTCTTCGCCGGCTGCGACCGGCGTGCTCTCGCCGGACGCCTCAGGCGATTCCAAGGAGGCTCCGGAAGTCCGCGGGTGACGGCAGCTCGTCGAGCACCAGCCAGGCGCCTGCCGCCGAGAGCTCCGACCGGGTCGAGGCGCCCGTCGCGATCGCGATCGTCCGCGCGCCGATCGACCGGCCGCAGCGGACGTCATGGGGCGTGTCGCCGATCACGTAGGCGCGATTCCCGTCGAAGGCCGTACCGGTGAGCTCCTCCACGAGCGGCACGGCGCTCCGTGCGATCTCCTCCCGGCTCATGATCGCCGAGCAGAAGGCTCCCGGGTAGGCGAAGAACGACGTCAGCCCGTATTGGGCGAGCTTCGCCGCGGCCCCGGCCGGGAGGTTGCCGGTCAGGAGCAGGGAGCGGACGTCGTCCCGCGTGTCGAGATCGCCGAGGATCGCGAGGACGCCCGGAAGCACTCGTCCGGTCCGGCGATGGAGCGCCTCCGGCAGCCGCCGGGCGTACTCGGCGAGCAGCGCCTCGACCGTCTCCCGTTTCGGCTCGACGCCGGCGTGCTCGAGGAGCAGGGCTCCGATCTGGGAGTCCGTGAGCCCCGCGGTGTGGAAGTCCGAGAGGTCGGCCTCGACGTCGCAGACGTCCAGGATGGCCTCCTCCCAGGCGAAGATCCCCGCCCTTCCCGTCGTCAGGAGCGTTCCGTCGATGTCCCAGAGCAGGACGTGGGTCACAACGGTTCGCAGCGGAGGGCTTGCCTGCATGGTCGCGTTGAGCGTACCCGTACACCTTCGCCTAACCGTCGGCTAACGCCTTCTTCACAGATGTGCCGCTAGCGTGGACGGCGACGTGAGAGCACGGCACCATCACGGTCCGGACAGCGGCACGGGACGAGGCGTCCGCCGCCGCTCGGCGCTCGCGCGCCGGGTGACGCTCGTCGCGTCGGTGCTCGTGTTGGGCGGCACCGCCGCGGTCTCCGCGTCCGGTCACGGCAAGTCCGCCGCCGAGCCGTTCCGCGTGACGGACTTCGCGACCGATCCCGGCTGGGACGGGCACGACAACCGGCCCACGCCGGATCATCCGTGCCGCGAGGCGACCTTCGACTTCGGCTATCGCCCGGCGTCGAACTACGCCGGAAGCACCCCCGGCGAGATCGGCGGCACGTTCACGAGCTCGACGCCCTACCGCGCCTACTACGCGATGCCGCTGGCCGGGCCGCTCACGCTCGACTCCTCGCTGTCGGCGTCGGGGACGATCGACGTGCTGAGCCGCGCGCACGGCTCGTTTTCGTTCGGCTGGTTCAACCGGTCCGGCTCGACGGACTGGCGGGTCTCGGACGCACTCGTGCTGCACCTGACGTCCGTTCGGGTGCCGTTCGGGCAGACGCCCCCTCCGAACTCCTACGCGATGTTCGCGGCGGTCGGCTCCCGCAACTACCTCTCGAACGGCACGAAGGGCTCGAACGCGGTTCTCCAGTTCGGCCAGAGCTACGACTGGTCGCTCCGGTACGTCCCGAACGGCGGCGATCAAGGCACGGGGCTGATCTCGTTCACCATCGGCGGCCAGACGGGAACCGTCTCCGTCGCACCCGAGGTGCGCAAGGACGGGGCGACGTTCGACCGGTTCGGCTTCCTGAGCACCCAGGCCCCGCGTGGCGGGACCGTGACGGCCTACGTCGACGACCTCGTGGTGAACGGTCAGCAGGTCGGGTTCGGCAGCGCCGCCGACCCGCGCTGGGAGGGCTACCGCAACGAGCACTTCGCGAGCACCGACTGCTACGTCGCCGGCCGCCAGAACTTCGGCTACGTCAGCGACGGCGGTCGTAGCGACCTCGGAAGCGGGGCGATCGGCGGAATCGTGTGGCGTCCGCCTGCCTGGTACGCCGATCGCGTCGGACCGCTCGGCCTCAAGGACACGCTCTACGCCACCGGCAAGATCGAGTTGGAGCACGCAACGGTCGACACGAGCATCTGGCTCGGCTGGTTCAACAGCAAGCGGACGATCGCGACGGTCGTCAACCGGCGCGGACAGCCGCAGGACGTCACATCGTTCGACCTCGTCGCCGCCCACATGGGCAGTCCCACCCACTGGGGCTACCGCTTCACGCCGGACGTCAGGAACCAGGTGGACGTCGATCAGACGAACCGCGGGCAGCGAGCCAAGTCCGTCTTCGACAGCCGACTCCCGGCTCTCAACCCGCACGGCGGCGTGCGGCGGTTCTGGATCTGCTACGTCCCCGACTTCGACGGGAAGGGCAATGCGAGGATCACGACCGGTCTCAGCGCCGACCCGACGGTGGGGCTGCCGGCGGCGGTCACGCGGGTCGTCGTCCCGGCGCAGGTCGTGCGCGGCGGCGCGACGCTCGATCGCTTCGGGATCCTGAGCGGGAGCAACGCCGGCAAGGCGATGGAGGTCTACGTCGACGACCTCCGCTACACGACGGGACCCGGCGACCGAGGCGTCGCCGGCGACTGTCGCTGATCGCCGCGCCGCTCGCTCAGGCCGAGCGAGCGCCCACCGCGAGCCCGCTCGGCTCCGGCTCGACTCCCACATGCTCGGCAGCTGCCGCCGCGAGCGAGTGGGCGAGCGTGACCGCGTTCTCGTCGGAGCTGTCGACCGTCACGGGCTTCCCCGGGCGGCACGCGCGCATCGCCGCGTGCAGGAACCAGTCCACCCGCTCGAGATCCGGACGGAACCGGAGCAGCTGCGGAACGGCCGTGGAGATGTCGGCGAACGAATCGACGTCGAGCGTCACGCCGTAGCCGGAGTAGAACGGGCGGCCGAGCGTCAGTACCGGCTTCCCGTAGAGCAGCGCCTCGATTCCGACGGTCGAGCTGATCACCGCGACGCCGCTCGAGCGCCGGATCAGCTCGTGCGTGTTCGTGAACGGCCCGACGAGCCGGATGTTTGGCTGCCGGCGGAGCCGGCGCATCAGCCCGATCCGGTTCCGGCCGAGGGACATCGGGTGCTCCTTCACGACCAGGTCGTACCCTGGAGGCAGCGCCTCCGCGACCTGCTCGATGATCGAGGCCTGGTCGAAGCAGTGCGGGACGAGCCGGCGGATCTTGTAGTCGTGCGTGTCGTGGAGCGGGAAGTAGACGAACTTCCGCGTCTCGTCGGCCTCCTGGTAGAGGGCCCGTGACGCGACGTGGCGGCCGACGCCGACGAGGTTGTCGAGCGTCCACCGGCCGGGGCGAAGGTACTCGTTGCTCCGGTCGGCGCCGAGCTTCGCCGCCGTCCGCTGCGCGAGGCGGCTCATGCGCGCGCCCGTCAGGTTGCGGCGCCTGTAGGCGCGGATCGGCTCCGCCCTCGCCGTGAAGGTGTGCCGGAACTCCTCGAGCTCGGAGCGCTCGGTCTCGCTCAGCGGCCGGATCTCGCCCGGGTCGACGATGCGCGCACGCATGTCGTCCACGCAGAGCCGCAGCGGCTTCGGAAAGAGCGTGTAGAAGAGGAGGAACGTCGGCACCCCTTGCGCGAGCGCGACGAGGTGCGCCACCGCGCGGATCAGCTCGTTGCCGACCTCGGGGATCAGGATGTCGGGCTCGAACTCGGCGAACTTGCGCTCGAGCGCGAGGAAGTGGAGCGCGGTCCGTGCGAGGCACCACTCCTCCGGACGGCCGGTGCAGGGCGGATCGGTGCGGTAGACGTCGCGGATGCTCGGGATCGCGTACGTCGCTTCGATCCGCCGCACGTGGGCGGGCACGTCCACCTCCTCGAGCGACGGCATCAGGTCGCGCAACGCGGTCGCGTCGAGTCCGCCGCGCTGCAGGTCGGCAGCCGCTTTGGCGGAGTACGTGACGTGCGAGACGGTATGCCCGAGCCGCTCGAGCTCTCGACCGACGCGGCCGTAGAACTCGCACTCGGGATCCTGGAGTGTCGTGAAGAGAATGCGCATCAGGTGGGCCCGCCGACGGCGAGGTCGAATCCCGTTCCGCCGGGAAGAGCGTAGTTCAGGGAGCCGACAACACTCCCCGGCAGCGGCGACTCGCGCGGGGGACGGTGGGCGAGATCCCGTTGTCGGTGCAGATCCAGATCGTGAACCTCGTCGATACAGCCACGGGCGAGCTCGCGCCGCCCGTCGAGGCGTCATCGTAGTACACGTCGGTTTTCGCCGCGCTCCGGCGGGCGCGCCCGGCTAGACGTACGGGGCAGGCTCCGGCGGCTGCGGGAAGCCGCGGCGTGCGCGGGTGCCTCCGTCGCGGGCGCTGCCCGCAGCCGTCAGGCCTCCTGGCGAGGCCCAGGGCCCAGAAATCGCCGAGCCAGCAAGCATGTCCGCTGAATCCAGGCGGCCTGCCGTGCACACGAGCGCTTTTGACCTCGGCGGCACCGTTCGAGGCGCTGGTGTCGAGCGTGGAGATCGACTTCGCCCGGCCTCGCCCGGCGAGTCGCGCGCCGCGGGAAGCGCGCGTGATCAGCGAGGGGGTCGTGGGGGGACCCAGGCTCCCCCACGGCTGTGCCCCCGGCAAGAATCGAACTTGCGCACGCGGTTTAGGAAGCGGCGGGCTTTCAGCTCAACCATCACCCTTTGCGGGGCTGAGGGGGGCTTGAGGGGAGGCCGATAAGCGAGTAGAGTCAAACCAGGACCCCCGCAAGAGAGGGCGGACGCCGCGGTCAACGGCCCCGCCCCTGGCACAGGAGGACAGGCTCCCATGCACACCGATTCTCCCAGTCCGGCCGGCCGGATCGTCGAGCGGCCGACCCGATACCCCGGCATCGTCGAACGCCACTCCCGCCGCTGCCAGCTCGCCGCCGGCGGCGACCGCTGCACCTGCAAACCCTCGTTCCGGGCGGAAGTGCACGACCGGAAGTCCGGCCGCAACGTCCGCAAGCAGTGGAGCGGCCCGGGCGCGCTCTCCGCTGCGAAACAGTGGCGGGCAGACGTCGCCGGCCAGCTCGCCCGCGGCCGCAACCTGAACGTCTCCCGAGTCACGCTCAGAGAGGCCGCCGAAGCGTGGCTCGCCGGTGTCAACGCCGACCCGCCCACCGTCCTCACCCGGTCAGGGCAGCGGTACAAGCCCTCCGCCCGGCGCGAGTACGAGGCCGCACTCCGCCTCTACGTCCTCCCCGAGCTCGGCGCCCACAAGCTCGCTGACCTCCGCCGCGGCGACCTTCAGCGCTTCGTCGACGGTCTCCTCGGCAAGGGCCTCTCCCCGAGCCGCGTCCGCAACATCGTCATGCCGTTACGCGTGATCTACCGGAGCGCCGTCGAGCGCGACCAGGTCGCCAGCAACCCGACGAACGGGCTCCGGCTCCCGAACGGGCACACGCCCCGCGACCGCGCCGCCACCGCCACCGAAGCCGCCGAGCTCCTCCACGCACTGCCCGACGCCGACCGGGCCTTGTGGGCGACCGCCTTCTACGCCGGCCTCCGCCGCGGCGAGCTCATGGCACTCCGCTGGGAGGACGTCGACCTCGCCGCCGGCATCATCCGCGTGCACCGCTCCTGGGACGAGCAAGAGGGCGAAATCGCCCCGAAGTCAGCGAAAAGCACGAGGCGCGTCCCGATCGTCGCCCTCCTCCGCGACCACCTGCTCGACCACAAGACCCGCACCGGCCGCGACGCCCGCGACTTCGTCTTCGGCTCCCAGCGTGACCGCCCGTTCACGCCCTCGAACGTCGGCCGGCGCGCCGCCACCGCGTGGAAGCACGCGAACCAGCAGCGCGCCGAACGGAACCTCCCCGAGCTCGAACCGATCGGACTCCACGAATGCAGACACACCTTCGTCTCGCTCCTCCACGACGCCGGCCTCAGCCTCGAGCGGATCGGTGACTACGTCGGCCACTCGTCTACCTACATGACGGACAGGTACCGGCACCTGCTCGCCGGCCACGAGCAAGAAGCTGCCCGGCTGCTCGACGAGTACCTCGCCCGCGCCGACACCCGCAACCGGCTCGAGCAGCTCGGCCCGCTTGGCGGCTCCCGGTGAGCGCCGATTCGGCGGGCGAGAGGCTCGACGAGTTGGAGCTCCTCGTCGAAAACCTGCAAGGCCAGGTCGACGCCCTGCGCGACCAGCTCCTCCGCACGGAAGCCGCCGCAATCACATTCGGCCATCACCGGATCTACTGCGCGGCCTGCGAGCGCACGACCCCTGCCTACCGCGGGTCGCGCTATGCGAGGTGGTGGCCAGCCGAGATTTGCTGCTGGGACTGCGGCGGTCACTACACGAACGTTACGATCCGCGACCGCTTCCGGCTTCACCTCACAGCCTCCGACCGGTGGCGTTGGAAACAGCGGCTCGACGAGCTGGCGGATGAGCAAAAGTTCGAGCTCACCGTGCGGGGGGCGATCCAAGGCCAGGGCGAGTGAGCGGGTCGGAGACCATCGCCGTGATCGCGCTCGCCTTCTCCGCCATCGGAATCGTGGCCGCCATCGTCTATCCGCGGCGCGAGTCGAAGCGACGCGGCGAGGAGCTCTGCCTCCTCCGCCAAGAGGGTGAGCGACGCGACGAGGAGCTCCGCCGACTCCGCGACGAGGGCAAGCGGCGAGACGAAGAGCTCACGCTGCTCCGCGACGAGGGGCGACGGCGAGACGAGGAGATCCACCGGCTGACTACCCTCGACGTCCGCGTCCGCGTCCACCGCGGCGTCCTCTACGCGCCCGGGCAGCCCGAGGCGTGGTTCGTGAACGTCCTTAACGCCTCCCCCATCCGCCCCGCCGCGATCACGCACGTCTGGCTCGTAACGGAGCCGGAGACGCCCGTGCTGACACGGAAGCCCCCCAGCGAGCTCAGTCCTGGCCACGAGTGGGAGACGTGGATCCTCGTCGCCGACGTCCCCGCCACGACCGAGGACGTCCACACCCTCGCCCGCGTCCGACTCACGACGGGGGACGTCATCCCGTCGGTTCCCCGTGAAGACGTGCCGCGCGCAGGGTTCGTGCCGGGATGACGAGGCCGTGCGTTCCGTCTCTCGGTTGTCGTCTTGAGCTCGGCGAGCTCGACGGGGCGGCGCAGGTCGGTGGCGAAGCGGTGCCTTCGAGGAGGTGAATGCTCGAGCTCCACGTCTTCACTTCCCCTCGGCTCCCCCTCAGGCCCACAGGCCGTCTATCCATGCGGGATCCTGGACCGCGCGCGGTTACAGACACCGCGACGGGCGGCCGCCGCGAGCGCGAGCCGCCGTTACGGTCCGGCCGGATTCGCGTTACGGCCCCCGCGGCGCCGCGTCACGGACCGCCCGATTCGGCGGCACGGTCCACCGGCACGCGCTCACCGCGCGTCCTCGAGCGTCCGCGCCGACGCGCGCTCGCACCATCGCTCGAGCTCCCGCACCGTCACCAGCTTCAGCCGCCCGCGCCTGATCCACCGGAGCTCGCCGGCGACGTGCTCCCGGAACGCGTCGGCGGAGAGGCCGAGACTGGCGGCGGCCTCCTCGACGCGGAGCGCGATCCTGGGCGGCGCCGAGACGCGCGCGGCGATTCGGGAGGACGCCGAATCCGCGAGCGAGAGGCCGGCGCGGCTCATGGGCCGCTGTATCCGTTGTCGATGTTTTCGAGGATGCGGCGGGCGTAGCCGGCGGGTTGGTGGAGTTCGCCGCGGCGGGTGCGCTTTTCGATCTGGTTGATGGCGTAGTGGATTTCGTCGGCGTCGAGCCAGCCGAAGTCGCGGAGGAACACTCCGAGCGTCTTGGCGTCGGAGTCGGGGAGGAGCTCGACGAGGTGGTGGAGTGCGTCTGCGACGTCGGGATCGATGGGGGCCTGATCCGGCTCGCGCGACGCGTCAGCGTCGGCGCGAGGCCAGTCAGCTGCTTTCTCCTCGGTAGGTTTCTCCTCGGAGGCTGTCTGCTCGGTCTCCGGAACTCCTGGGGTTCCGGTTTTCGCGCTGTCGAGTTCCGGTTTTCCGGGGGTCGAGTTCCGGTTTTCGTCGGCTGGGGGGAGCCCGAGTAGCGATTTCACGCTCTTGCCGCGCCGGGGCAGCCAGACGACGATCGCCAGCTCGGCGAGCCGGTGCAGGCAGTCGCGCGTGTGCCGCTCCGACAGACGCGCACAGTCGGCGACCTGGCCGACGTAGACGCGGTCGTGGAGCCTCGTCCAACTCGCGACGAGCGCGAGCACGCACGCGAACACGCGGCGCTCACCGTCGGTCAGGCTTGCCGCGTTCGCCCGGTCGATCGCCTGCCGGGTCGCAGCGCCGACGTCGCCGATCCGCGCGCGCGGACTCACACGGTCCTCCGTCGCATCCGCCAGAGCCGCGTTCGGCACTTACCCGAGCAGGTGCGCGTATCTCTGCGCCTGTGGTTCCCGAGCTCCGTCCCGCAGACCAGGCAGCAGTGTCCGAACCCGGCGCCGGTACCGGAGGAGCCGTCACGCGACGGGAACGAACCTGTCGACTCGGCGGGGCCTCTCGAGTCAGAGGCCGCCGAGGCGGCTCGCAGGGCCTGAAGTTCGTTCCCAGCGCCATCCGCGAGCATCCAGCGCCGATTGCGCGTGCTTCCCACCGGCACGAACACCTTCGGGTGGCCGTGGAGGACGGCGACGATCACGCTCCGCCGCCGGCCCGGCTCAATCCGGGTCGTGATCGAGGTCGCCGAGAGGCCGGCCGGTTCGGCCACCAAGAAACCGAAGATCTTCTCGACGTCGCGGACGTCGGAGGGCGGGCCAACCATCGACGGCCCGCTTACCGTCGCGCCCCATGGACAGGACGACGGGGAACTACGTCATGGTCGGGGTCATCACCCGGGGACGGTCGATCCGGGGCGCGAGCACGCCGGCGACCTGCCGCCTGGCGGCGACGAACCGTGACCCGCCGCCCGCGCGGTCGCCGCAGCCGGCGCTCGCCTACCCGAAGCAGCCGGCGGCGCCTCGACGCGTACAGGTCGACCCGGCCGGACCGGCAGGCGACCACGTAGCCGCCGACCCAGTTGGAACCAGTAACGGACACGACGTCGTCGCGACGAGCCGGCCGCTGCGGACCAGCCTCCGCCCGCAGCCTCGCGAACTTTCGGCGGCAGCCTTCACTTTCGGCGGCGACGGCGAGCTCGTCGAGCAGGACAACTGCTTGAAGGCTCGCCGCCGCGACGAGACGATGGAGCAGGTCGCGGTCGACGCCGAGCTGGTCGCGGTCGTCGTAAATCAGGATGAGGTTGAGGTAGTAGGAGCACCGCTTGCGCCGCAGGGAAGCGCTGGTCAACGCCCATCCCGCCTCCCCCCTAAGAGCGTCACGGAGCGCGGGCCACCGCGGCTCGCCCTCCAAAGCGTCACGGAGCGACGAGCGCTCCTCCGCTCCCCATCCCGGCTCGCCCAGATAGCAATGGGCGGCCTGCTGAAGCAGCCAAAGCCAGCGGCCGGCCGGGCTGTTCGTCAGCTCGTCGGCCAACGCGTCGTCCGAGACTCAGGATGCGTGCCAAGCATCGGGGCGGAGCGTACAACCCGGGTCCGCTGTGCAACACGCTGGAAGAACAGCAAACCGGCCGAGCGTGCTGCCTGAACACCAACGCCCGCTTTTGGGGCGGGCGCCGGCGGGCACGCATCTCGAGGTCAACCGAGACGACGAGCGGACACTAGCGCGTACAGAGGACGACGCCCCGGCACCGGAGAGCCCTGGCGGCGATCCCGGCTCCTGCGAACCGCCGCGTGGCGGCTTCAGCGTCTTCGCCGCGGCCTTCTCACCCGAGCCCGCGAACGGCGACGCGGCCGGGGCGCCCGTGGGCCCCCGCCTCCGGCGATGCCGCTTCCGAAGCCGAGCCGTTACGCCCCTTTCGCGGGCTGCGCGAGATTCGCGCCATCCGAGCTGCGGCGGCTACAGGCCCCGCAAGAGGGCCTGCAGCGGGTTCGGCGGCGGCGCGTCCTTCATCCCGCAGCGGCGGCAGTCCATCCGGGGCCAGCCCGGCTTCGCGGGCACGTCGACAACGACGAGATCGTGGCCGAGCAGCAAGCACCAGAAGGTCGCGGACACGACGGCCCGAGTGTACGCCCGAGCGGCCCGTTTGGCGAGCGCCGGCGCGCGCTGCCTCTCGCTCTCGCTCACCCTAAAGGGTGATGCCGCGGCTGCCGATAAACGGTGCATCGACTCGATCCCGGATCTCGCAACCCTCTCGGACGACGACCTCCGCCGCCTGATCGTCGAGCTGACGCGGCAGGAGAACGAAATCTCCTACCGACGGCGGCTCCTACAGGGCCGACTCGACATTCTCCGCGCCGAAAAGATCGCGCGCCTGAAGAGGGCGTACAAAGCGGCCGATGATTGATCCGCGTGGGCATGGTCGCACACGACCCGTCTGAGTCTGCGGCGCTCGCGACCGCAGTTGCCCTGCTCGCGACGCTGGCCGCGCGCGACCGCTTCAGCGCGGAGCATTCGGCCGTCGTCGCCGTCTACGCGCGCGACCTCGCCGCCGAGCTCGAGCTCCCGCCCGGAGCGCAGCACCTCGCCCGTATCAGCGGCCTCGTGCACGACGTCGGCAAGATCGGCCTGCCCGCCGGGATCCTCGAGAAGCAAGCCCCGCTCAGCGTGGTGGAGCGCGGGCAGTTGGAGGCACACTCGGTGATCGGCGAGCGGATCCTCTCTCAAGCCGAGGGGCTCGGCGAGATCGCGCGCATCGTCCGACACCATCACGAGCGCTGGGACGGGGGCGGCTACCCGGACGGGCTCGCCGGGGAGGCGACCCCGCTGCCGTCACGAGTCGTCGCCGTCGCCAACGCTTGGGCCTGGTGGACCTGCGCTTGCCCTACCTCAGGATCGCTGTCGAGTTCGGCCGCGCTCGCACGGCTTCGCGACGAAGCGGGAGCTCGCCTTGACCCTCGGCTTGTCGCGGCCTTCGACGAGCTGCTCGCGGCGGCCGCCGCGAGCTACCGGAACGGGACTGCGCCGGAGTTCGGGCTCGAGCGTGCCGGCTACCCGGCAGGGTGGGCGACCACATAGCGCGGGCCGGCCATACTTTTCAGGAGGCGGTCGAGCGTCCTGCGCGGCGGGCACGACTTCTGACTGAGCAACAGGCAGGCGCGAGCGCTGGCGAGCCGCGATACTGCCCGGAGTGAACAGGCTCGTCCTCGCGCTTCACCGCGATCACGCCGCGCAGCGCTACCAGGAGCTCCGAGAGCGCTACCGCGACAGACCGGACGTGACTGTGATCGTCGACCAGGAACCGTTCGCCGACGACGATGGACTCGCAGGAGTGCCCGTGCGGCCGCCGCGCCGGCCACCACCTCTTGCGCGGGCCGAGCGGCTCGAGCCGCCGGCAGCACCGATCGAGACGATCGAGGACGCGCGAGGGATCCCGCTCGCGTAGAACCTCGAGGTAGTCAGCGCGGCTCGAGGCCGATCAGGTCGATCTGAGCGCCGAGCGCCGCGAGCTCGCGCTCGTCGCGCAGCAGCGCCGCCGCGTCCGTCAGCAGCCTGAGCCGCTCATCCGAGTCGAGCCAGGCGAGCAGCCGGTCGAGCTCGGCGTAGCTGTTCGCCCAGGCGCTGCATGTGACCCGGCCCTCGTACTCGAGCCGGATCGACACGAACGGCGGCTCCCCCGGCTCGATCACGCCGGCGAGCCCGGCTCGAGCTCGGCCGGTTTCGTCGGCAGCCCGAGCGGATGCGTCTCGGTCGACTCGACCAAGCCCTCGACGTCGCGGGCGGTGACGATCGTCCGGGTCGGCGCAGCCCGCATCGTGATCTCCGCCGGCATCTGGACGTTCACGATAGGGGCGGGCTGCGGGAGCGGTTCGGGCGAGTAGACGTGCACCTGCGGTGCCGGCTGCTCGCGACGGGCGAGGCTCCTGACCGCCTCGAGCGCCGATGCGGCCAGCCGCTCGAGCCGCCCCAAGCCCGCGTCCTCCGGGGCTTCGACAGCCGGCCGGGGCGAGACGGGAGCGGCGGCCGTCACCGCTTCACTGCGCAGCCCTGCCCGCTGGTTCGCCTCGCGTACCTGTTTCCGCTCCTCCTCCTCGACGAGCCGCCAGCCGCCCTCGACGAGCGCGCCGGCCGCCGTCACCACCCGGTGTCGGTCGACGTCCACCGTGATGCGGCCGTGCCTGCGGACGAGGTCATGGAGGGTCGCGCCTTTCGCGACTCTGACCCTCTGGCGAGGCGACGGCGGGGCGGCCTCGGGTTGCAGCTCGAGGGGCCGGCGGGCCGCCTCGACGATCGCGGCCACGTCGTCCGGCAGCGGCGGGGAGCAGACGGCTCGGGCCTTCGCGGCGAGTCGCGCGAACTCAGCCGCAGCCCAGGGCGGACAGCCCTTCGCCGGCTGCTTTCGCGGTGCGTGACGGCGGCCGGCCATTTCAGGCCGCCCTCCGCTGCTTGAGCGCGGCGAGCAGTCTCGGCCCCCGCGCGATCTTCACGTTCTGGCCGCTCACCTCGACGCGAAGCCAGCCGTTTCGGGCCAGATGCTGCGCGGCCTTGAGCCAAGCGCCACCGAGCCGGGCGTGCTCGTCGAAACGGCCGCCAAGGCCGAGCCAGCGGTCGATGACAAGGCGGACGTCGTTGCCCGCACCTTCGATCCGGCCGCGCGGGGCGAGGTTGCGCCCGTTTTCCAAACAGGCTGCGACCCAAAGCAGGACGCCGAGGTGCTCGAGCCCGAAACAGGACCGTTCGCCGTCGTACTGAAGCTGCGTGAACAGCTCGGCCGGCAGGATCACCGCTCCGCGTTCTTCGTAGCGGATCCGCCGCGGCGGCCGTTTCGCGAGCTGCTCGAGCTCCGCTCGTTTCGCCGCTGCGTCCTTCGCCTGCCGGTGAGCCTCGAAGACGCCGTCGCGGCCGGTCACGCGCTCGACGAGCGTCTCGAGTCGCCGCTGATCGCTTTCGGGGAACGGCTCGCCGCCTCCTCGCCGGCGGGCGAGCTCGAGCAGCGCGCGTGCTTCCCCGTCGTCGAGACAGTCGAAGTCGACCGTCCGGCCGTCCATGTCGACCATCCGGCCGATCACAGCTCTGACGGCGGCGAGCTTGTCGCGGTGCGGCCTGACCTGCCGGCGTCGCCTGATCGCGTTCACGGTGTGCTCCTTTCGTCGCGTTTCATTAGCCCGTGTAGACGGGGACGCCGGCCTCGGCGAGCCGGTCGAGGGTGCGGTCACGGTCGACACTGGGGATGCGCAGCCCGAGCTCGTCGGCGGAGACCAGGACGGCGCCGACGGTGGCGGCCGGCTTCGCGAGCAGGTGTTGAAGCGCGAGCGCGAGGCTGACGGCGCGATCGTCGTGCCTGCTCGAGTCGTGGTCGAGCCGGTAGACGCCGGGGCTCGTCTCGCGGAGCCGGACGTTCGCGAGCTCGTCGAGCAGCTCCGGGTCGTCGGGGAGCTCGAGCGCCCGGTCGCGGATCGCGCCGTGCAGGCAGAGCGCTAACCGGGAGACGCTTGTCGCCGTGAATGAGTGCTCGACGACGCGGACGCCGCGGCGGCGAAGCCGTTGGCAGAGCTGGGCGGACTGCCACGGGTCCGCGATCAGCGGCGGCCTGCGGTACGCCTGCCACGCTTCGACGATCGCGGCCTCGACGACGTCGAGCGACACCGGCCGGTCGCGGCTCCCCTGCCAGACGAGCATCCGGTCGAGCGCGACCCGCTGCGACTGGTACGGCGCCGAGCAGGCGGCAAGCACCGTCCGGTCCGCCTTCAGGCCGACGTCGAGCGCGAGCGTGTAGCCGCGGCCCGGCAGCCAGTCGCGCGGCCCGTCGAGCGTGACGCAGGCGGCGAGGTCGCCGACGTTCGTGAGCCGGTCCTCCGACTCGACCCATTTGCCGAGGTGCAACCTGCGGTACTCCCATTCGGGGAGCTCGGCCCGTTGCTCCTCGAGGTCGTCGGGGTTGAGCCACGGGCACGGGCCGGGAACCTCGCTGACGCGCCAGCGGCTGCTCGCCCGGGCGCGCTCGAGCAGCCGGTAGGCGGGGTGCGACGGCTCGCCGGCGGTCGTCAGGACCGCAAGCCGCGCCCCCATCTTCGGCAGGCTCGAGAAGAGCGACCGCCAGAATCGGCGCGGCGCCGCGGTCGTCTTCCAGGCGGCGAACTCGTCGACGATCAACAGCGCCGGCCGCAGCCCCCAGGAGGACGCCTCGTCGGCGGCCAACACCTCGAGGGTGGCGCCGGTGCGGACCGCCGTCGCTTTCGCTGCTTCGAGCTTGACGGCGGAGCCGAGTCCGGCCCGGATCACGAAGCCGGCCAGCGCGTCGAGCAGCAGGCCGGCCTGGCCGGCGTCGGCGGCGGCGAGGTAGCCGCGCGCCCTGCGCGGCAGCTGCGCGACGAGCGCGACGAGCCCGACCATCGCAGCATCGGTCGTCTTGCTCGCGCCTCTCGGCCGCGCCCAGTAGTGGAGCCGCGGCCCGGAGAGGTCGAGGAACGCCTCCGCGTCGGCGCGCTGCCACGGCTGGGCCGCCTCGGCGAAGCGGCGGCCGTCCTCGAGCGGGAGCCCGTGCAACAGGTCGAGGGCCGCGCTCACGACGGCGTCTCCTCGGCCGCGAGCCGGAGCCGGCGCCCCTCCGATTCGATGATCGCGAGCGGCCCGTCGAGCTCGACCCTCGAGCCGAGATGCTGCTCGAGCCGCTGCAACGCGAGCCGGGCGCTGTTCTGCAAGCTCACGTACAGTCGCAGGACGGGCTGCGGCTCGCCGTCCTCCCGGATCAGGCCGTGCTCGTCCACGTACAGGTCGATCGCCTCGAGCTTCGCCCGCAACCGGATGTAGGAGTCGAGGTAGCCCTTGCCGATCGGGTCGAGGTCGCGGACGTGGAGCTGAAGCTGACGCAGAACGTTGCGGCGGTGGCGAGCAGCTACCGGCCGAATCTGGCGTTCGCTGAACGCGCCGTGCCGCAACGCCGAGACGTTGCCGGGCCGGCTCTGCGACGACGCGGCACCGTTGCTGTCGCTCACCTGACGCCTTCCACGGCCTCGTAGCCGGCGAGCAGCCGGCTGCCGTTCACGGTCAGCGCCCACCGGTCACCATCGACCCGCTCGACGAGCCCGCGGGCCTGATCCTCAGCCAGAAGGTCGAGGAGCGCCTCGGGGCGAACACGAGTTCGGGATGAGAGCTCGGCCAGGCTGAGCCCTCGCAGGCCGTGTACACGGCTCCCAGGACCGTGTACGTGGACTCTGGCGGTCATGCGGCCCTCTCACGAACCGACACGATCCGCCATCCGAGCAGCCCGGTCGTCGCGCTCCGCTGTGCCACCACCACCGCTTCTAGGCCGAGACCGACATCCACCGCCAGGGCCTCGGACAAATCGCGCGGCCGGCTGCCGACACGAGCACGGAACAGTGCGTAGACGACCTCGTTCTCAAGGATGTACTCGCCGCCGACAAGCCGGCGCGTCTCATCGAGCGCCACCCGGGTCGCGCCCACCACAACCGGCCGCCGCCGCTTCTCGCGCAGCGCGTTCGGATGCATCAGCTGCCGCGAGCCCGCCACCGCCAACCCCGACGTGGAGCCAGTCACCGCCACTCCAGCTCACCCGGGTCAACCGGCGTCGCTCCGGTGCCGGATTCGGCGACGAGGCGTTCGAGGTCGACGCGCCGGAACCGGAGGTGTCCACGCGGCGTGTACTGCACGCCGGCGAGCCGGCCGCGGGTGACGAGACGCTCGAGCGTCGACGGCGAGACGCGCAACACGGTGCACGCCTCAGCTTTCGTCAGGAGGGGGCGGAGCGGCGCGTCGATCGTCACGACGCCCGACGAGGTTAGCGTGGCGGCCGGTGGAAGTTACTCTCGCACGGCCGCGGTCGGTCGCCGGCACCGGAGACGACCCGTTCGAGGTCATCGATCCGGAACCGGAGGCGGCCGTGCGGCCCGAGCCGGACCGGGCGGAGCGTGCCGGCCTGGACGTGGCGGCGGACCGTGGACGGGTGGACGCCGAGGAGCTCCGCGGCCTCCCGGATCCCGACCAGCCGTCGTCTCGGCCTATCTCGGAGGGTCTTGTGGCCCCAATGTGGCCCCTACCCGACGTCTCTCCCGATGCGGTGCTTGAGCCGGACCTGCCACCACTCGTCCCCCCACGGCTCGATCTCCCGCCAGCCTCTGCCCCGTAGCGTTGCCACGAGCTCCGCATGGGCCTGCCGTCCGTTCGCGAGCTTGCTTCTCACCGTCAGCCCTCGCAGGCGTTCCGTCTCGGCTGCTACGGATACGCCGCCTGGCCCCATGACGTCGGCGAGGAAGCGCCCACGAGCGAAGGTGATCTCGCATGTCTCGATGGCTCGGTCGTAGGCGGGGCGTCGGAAGCGCTCAGCCCACCAGGTGTCTCCGACGCCAACCGGCTCGAATCCGTACCGAACCAGGCGTTCCACGAGCGCTTGGTGAGCCGGTGTTGCGCCCACGGTACTTCGCTCGGGCCCTGTCTTTGCGCTCAAGAACGTGTCGCGGCCGGGCGTCTCGATCAGGTGTGTGCCCTTGGGCGTGCGGACCTCGGCGGCGAAATAGTCCCGCCCGAAAAACCCCTGGCTAAACCACACGATCTGCGCGCTTTCCCATTGGACATCATCACCCGTCTGCGCGTCGCTGGGGTCGTGATCCGGGCCTCTCTGCGCGGTGCCGCAATGCAGGCAGAACTTCGCCTCTTCGGGGAGATCCCGTCCGCAATTCGCGCAGACCATCCGCCAGCGTTACGCCTCGGCTGGCCCGAGGGCGCTCTCGATGCCTTGCCGCAAGCGAATCAGCTCCCCGTTGAGCGGCACCACGCCGGTGTCGAGAAAGCCGGCGATCGCGCGCACTTCGTTGTCCTCCAATTCGACGACGCTCTTTCGACTGTCGAGTGCGTCGCGAATCAGGACAGCGGCCGACCGCAGGTGGGGCAGCGGACTCGAACTGCCCACGAGGGTTACCCGGTCGAGCTCGCGAGCGAGCTGTTCAGCTTCATGCCGTCGGAGGGGGAAGTGCCCGTCGCCGATCAGAAACACGAGGCGATCGGTCACACGACGAGTCTATCGCTGCCCGCCCCTCCAATCCGCCACTGCCTGGCCGGCTTTCCTAGCGTGAGGGGGGCCTTGAGGGGAGTTGAGGGGGAGAAACCAGCCGTCTCAAGCGGTGCCGAGGGGCGTCAGGCGGTTCGCGGCTCCTACACGGGGGAGTCTGAAATCCGCTCAACCATGCAGGTTTCGGCTCAACCATCGCGTGTGCCCCCGGCAAGAATCGAACTTGCGCACGCGGTTTAGGAAACCGCTGCTCTATCCACTGAGCTACGGGGGCAATTGTTCTGATTTGCAGCACTTTTACCTTGTACATCGACAGTCTAGCTCACGGCATCGGGTGGCGTCCGGAGCGCGCGCCTTCGGAGAGGATGTGGGTGCCGCCTGCTCCGAGTGGTGGCAGCGCATGCCGGCGCGCGGCTCGGCGAGGAGGGTTCAGGCGGCCGGCCAGGCGTCGACGATCGCGCCTGCGCAGCCGAGGCGCTCGGCCTGCAGCAGCTGACGGGGCGCGACATCGACGACGACCAGCGGCAGGCCGGTGGCGGCGATCGTGAGCTTGCGTACCTCCGCAGCGAGGCGCGCTGCTGTCAGCCCCGGCGTGGCGAAGGAGGCGAAGTCGAGGCCCTCGATCCAGATCGGCGGAAGCGCGGTGACGTACGTGGCGAGGAGCCCGGCGGCTCGTACCTCTGCCGCGAGCTCGGAGAGCTGCCGACCGATGTGGCCCACGCCGTGGGCTGCGATCACATCGGCGGCGAGCTCGCGGCCGACCGTGAGCGCGAGCACCTCGCGCCTGCCGGCGCAGCGCGAGAGGGCGGCATCGACGGCCCGCAGTCCCGCCGCCCGGATCCGAGCTCGCCCGGCGGCGGTCGGGGTCGCCGTCCGCCAGTCGCGGTAATCCACGCTGGCAAGCACGCGGAGTCCGAGCTCGGCCGCGAGTTCCAGCACGTCGCGGGGCGGAAGGGTCCGGGTGCGGATCGTGTTCAGCCCGGCGTCGGCGATCGCGATCAGATCGGCGAGCACCCGATCCGGCGTCGGAAACGGAGCGCCGTCGGAGCGGGTCGAGACGTCTCCGTACGTCGTCCCCCGCAGGCGGAACGACGCGCCCTCGAGCAGCAGCCGCTGCCCGTCCACGCTGACGCGCGCCCCGGTCCGGAGCTTCGTTCCCGCCACTCGTTCCCCCTCTGCTTCCGTCCCTCGATCGAGGGATCCCACTGGACTCTATGAACCGTTCACGAAAAGGCAACCCCTCCTCGAGGTCTGCACCGCGCCGCGATCCGGCTATCGCGGCAAGGGGGACTGCGGCCCAAGGTCGACCGTGCGCACGCCGTCCGAACGCGCAAGCGAGATCACCTGGCCGCGGACCCCGTTCAGAACGAAGACGTTGTTGCGCGTCGGCGCTACCGCGCCGGCTTGCTGCACAGAAGTGACGCGGTCGTCCGCGACCCCGACGACGTCGAGGGTCCCGTCGGGATGCGGCATCGACAGGTAGATGGCGCCCGTTGCAAGGAGTCTTCGACTCGCACAGTCGGTCGCGTAGCCCTGATCCGCCGAGTCGGCGACGACGACGCAGACGGTGGCTCCGCGCCCTCGGACGACGAAGACGCTGCGAGTGCCGTTCGTCTGGGCAAGGCGTGCGCTCGTTGCGCCGGCGAAACGGATGGCAGCCGGCGAGCCGAGGATTGCCGTCGGAAGCGCGTCTGCGGCGGTCGCGGGTCGATCGAAGATGCCGAGCCGGACGCCCGGGTCGCCCCGGGAGCTCTTCGCGCCGAGCCAGCCGGCGACGACGGCCGCGAGGGCGGCTCCGACGAGCGCCAGCCACGCGCCCGCCCTTCTCCGGTTCCGGTGCATCGTCCTCTCCTCCCTTCTACCAGGCGCCCTGGCAGGCATTGACGGTGTGGGTCACCGAGTCGCGGTTCCAGCACCACGGCGCGTCGTAGTACGTGCCGCCGTGCCCGTACGAGATGTCACCGATCCCGTTGACGGCGAAGACCTTGCCGCCGGTTGGAGTCAGCTCGTAGATACCGCCGGTGCAGTACGAGCTGCAACCGCCGCTCCACCCGAGCCGGTTCCAGATGTGGTTGTGGTACCTGCCGTCGGAGGCAGCGGCTCCGCCGGGAAGGGCGCCGGCGAAATACGTGCGCTTCCCGATGAGCGCGAACGCGAGCGGGACGCTGACCAACGCCAGTGTCAGTCCGGCGGCCAGCGACAGCCGTAGGCCCAACAGGCCACGTCTGAACATGACATCCTCTTTTCGGGACGAATTGTCTCTGAACGAAAAGAGAGCAGCGCGTCCTGTCGTGCTCTGCGCCGAGATCTCTTCCGCTTCGCGATGAATTAGAGCGGGAATTCCGGGCGAAGGAGTGACGGAAGTGTGTCAAGAGTGCAACGACTTTCAAACTTCGCTCCCGAGCCGCTCCGCTCGCGTTCGTTGCCCGTTAGGCTGACTCCGTGGCTGGATTCGATCTCCAGGAGGCGCTCGCACGGCACGCCGGCCGGGAGTTCGAGCTGCATGCCGGGACAGTCAACCCGCAGTTCGTCCGGATGCTGCGGACGATCGGCTTCGACCGGCACTGGGCGCGGGCTGCCGGTGCCTACCTCTTCGACGCCGACGGCAACCGCTTCCTGGACATGCTCGGCGGCTTCGGGATGTACAACGTCGGCCGGAACAACCCTCGCGTGCGTGGCGCGCTCGTTGACGCGCTCGAGCTCGAGACGCCGGGGAGGGTCGCCCTCGGGGTCACGCCGCTCGCGTCGATGCTCGCCGCCGAGCTGCTCAGTCGCGCACCGCCGAGCCTCGGTCGGGTCCTCTTCACGAACTCCGGCACCGAGGCGGTCGAGGCGGCGCTGAAGATCAGCCGGGCAGCCACCGGGCGGACTCGCGTGATCTCGACCGAGCACGGGTTCCACGGGCTGACGCTCGGCGCGCTGTCCGCGTGTGGTGATCCGGCGTTCAGCGCGCGGTTCCAGCCGCTCCTGCCCGGTTTCTCGCGCGTCCCGTGGAACGACCTCGAGGCGCTCGAGGCGTCGCTACGGGACGAGGACGTCGCGCTCTTCATCGCAGAGCCGGTGATCGGGCACGGCGCGTACCTGCCGGACCCGGGGTACCTTCCCGCCGCCCAGGCGCTTTGCCGCCGGTACGGCACGCTCTTCTGCCTCGACGAGGTGATGACCGGCTTCGGCCGCACGGGCAAGCTCTTCGCGGCGGAGCACTGGGGGCTCGAACCCGACTTGCTGACCGTTGCGAAGTCGCTCGCAAGCGGCTACGTCCCGGTCGGCGCCTGCCTCTTCCGTCCAAGCGTGTTCGACGCGGTCTTCGACTCGATGGAGCACTCGCTGAGCCACGGCTCCACGTTCGCGCCGAATGATCTCGCGATGGTTGCCGGCCTGGCGACGCTCCAGGAGCTCGACGACGAGCGACTCGTCGAGCGGTCGGCGCGGCTCGGGGAGCTTCTGCTGGAGCGGACGCGCCAGCTCGTCGAGCGGTTCGACGTCGTGCGCGACGTCCGCGGGCTCGGGCTGTTCTGGGCGATCGAGTTCGGCGAACCGGCGCGTTCCGGACGCACCTCGTGGCGGATGCTCGAGCGCGTCCAGCCGGCGCTCTTCTCGCAGCTTGTCGTCGTCCCGCTCTTCACCGACCACCGGATCCTGACCCAGGTCGCCGGGCACGGCCTGAACGTCCTCAGGGTGCTGCCGCCGCTGGTGCTCAGCGACGACGACATGGAGGAGTTCGTCGGCGCCCTCGAGGTCGTGATCGCCCAGGCGCGGCGAGTGCCACGGTCGTTCGCGCGGTTCGCGCTGCGCGCGGCCCGCGCGAGGAGGGCTCCCGTGTAGCCCTGCGGCCTGTCGCCTACGGCTCTGCGACGTCCGCGTGTCGCTCGTCGATGCACGCCGCGGCCCAGCGCTCCGCCTCGAGCATGAGGCGGCTCACGAGCTGCTCCACCTCTGCGTCGGCGCCGGGCAGGTCGTTCGCGGCCACCTCCACGCGCACCTGGTCGAGCGCGGCCTCGGTTTCGAGGCCGACCTCGCGGCGCTGCTCGGAGACGACCGACACCCCGCCGACGATCGGAACGAGGCTGCGCGCCAGCTCATCGAGCTCGGCCGGCGTCGCCTGGCGGCCGGCGAAGATCCCGAAGTTGACGCGGATCTCGAGTGCGGGCGGGGACGGTGTGTAGGACGCGAGCGTCAGCAATCCGTCTGTTTCCACACGAGAAGCGTGCCCGCAGATCCGCTTGGACTAACCTCGGATCAGGTATCGCGGGGCTCCCAGCGGAAGCCTCGAATGGAGACGACCGCGCCGACGGCTCCCCAGGCGGCGATCACGGCGATCGAGCTCGGCCGCGTCCAGAGATCCTCGTGGCGGAGCATGACGTCCCGGACGAGGCGGATGAAGTACGTCAGCGGGAGGACGTCGCCGATCGCGCGGAGGAACTTCGGAAAGGAGTGGGGCGAGAAGAACGAGCCCGAGATGAACGTCATCGGCAGGTAGACCGCATTCACGGCCGCGGACGAGCCTTCGGCCGACCGGACGGCCGCCGTCATCGCCAGTCCGAGCGACGCGAAGGCAAGGCCGCCGATCAGGAGCGAGAGCACGAGGGACAAGACGTGTCCCGGCCAGGGGACGCCGAAAAGGGCACGGCCCAGCACGATCAGCAGCACAGCCTCGATCGCGAAGACGAACAGCGTCGACGCGAGGACGCCCGCGACGTACGTCCAGGCGGGCAGCGGCGTCGCCCGGAGCCGCTTGAGGACGCCCGACTCGCGCCGGATGACGAGCGTGATCGCGAGGCCGGCGAAGGCGGTGGCGGCGACGCCGTAACCGAGCATCCCGGCCAGCAGATAACTCGACCCCTTGAAGCGGTGGTTGTCCGCACGGATCGTGTCCTTCCCGTACACCGAGCCCAGGAGGACGAAGAAGACGATCGGGAGCAGGAAGGTGAAGAAGGCGAGCTCGCGGCTGCGCCAGAAGAGCCGCTGCTCGCCGCGCAGCTGGTGGACGAGCAGCCTCACTCGGCGGTCTCGGTCAGCGCGAGGTAGATCTCCTCGAGGCTCGGTCGGCGCACGCTGAGGTCGTCGAGCTCCGCGCCCGAGGCGAGCGCCTCGCCGGTGAGCTCGTGGAGGACGCGCGTCGGCTCGTGGGTCTTGACGACGACGACCTCGCCGTCGCGCCGGTAGCGGATCTCGGTGGGCGGCGCGGCGCCGCTCAGCTCCGCCGGCCGCCCGAGGGCGGCGATCTGTCCGTCGCGGAGCACGGCGACGCGGTCGGAGAGCTGCTCGGCCTCGTCGAGGTAGTGCGTTGTCAGCAGGATCGTCTTGCCCAGCGAGCGCAGGGAACGGATCGTCTCCCACGCAGCACGCCGCGCAGCCGGGTCGAAGCCGGTCGTCGGCTCGTCGAGGAAGAGCAGCTCCGGGTCGCCGACGAGGGCGAGCCCGAGGTCGAGACGGCGCTTCTGCCCGCCCGAGAGCGTGCGGACTCGCGCGCTTCGCTTCTCCGCGAGACCGGCGAGCTCGACGACCTCGTCGACGTCCCGGGGTTGCCGGTAGTAGCCCGCGAACAGCGCCAGCTGCTCCCGGACGGTCAGGTTCGCGTACATCGCGGACGACTGGAGGACGACGCCGATCCGCTCGCGCCAGGCGCCGCCGGCACGCTCGGGATCGATGCCGAGCACCTCCACCTCGCCCGCGTCGCGGCGGCGGTAGCCCTCGAGGATCTCGACGGTCGTCGTCTTCCCCGCGCCGTTCGGGCCGAGCAGCCCGAACACCTCGCCCGCCTCGATCTCGAAGCTCACGCCGCGGAGCGCCTCGAACGAGCCGTAGGACTTGCGAAGGTCGTTGACGCTGACGGCCGGCATGGAGGCGCGGACAGGCTACCGCCGGGCCGGTGCCGCTCAGAGCTGGAGGACGTGCATGCCGCCGGCGGGGAACGCCGGCTCCTCGCCGGTGAGGGCGGCGGCGATCGAGCCGCAGTCGGGCTGATGCCCGACGACGACGACCGGATCCCCGCGACCGGCCACGGTCGCGCGCAGGTCGTCGAGGGTCGCGCCGGGGGCGAGCCTGTCGTCCGGCTCGGCGGTCGCCCCGGTCGCGCGCGCGATCTCCTCTGCCGTCTCGCGGGCACGCAACAGCGGGCTCGTCAGGACGGCAGCCGGCCGCACGCCGTCGGCGGCGAGCAGCTTGCCGAGCTCCCGAGCGCGCTCGCGGCCGAGGGCCGTCAGGGGGCGTAGCTCGTCCGGCTCGCCGCGGGCAGCCTCCGCGTGGCGGACCAGGAAGACTCGCACGCCGCCAGCATAGAGCGCGACCTACGACGTGACGATGAAGGCGGCGGCGCTCGACGCGGTGCCGCCGGCGGTGGTGACGGAGATCGGCCCGCTCGTCGCGCCGGCCGGCACCTTCGTCTTCACCGCGGTCGCCGAGACCGACGCGATCGGCGCGGTGACGCCGTTGAACCGGACCGACGTCGCGCCGCCGAGCCCGGCGCCGCTGATCGTGACGGTCGTCCCGGCCGCGGAGCCGCTCGGGGTGAAGCCGTTGACGACGGGCTGGACGGCGAGGCTGCCGTCGCTCGTGGTCAGGCCCCACGAGGTCGCGACCATGATCGGGCCGGTCGTCGCCGTCTTCGGGACGGTGAGCGAGACCGAGGTGCCGGACAGGACCTTGAACGCCGCCTTCACGCCGTTGACCTTCGCGGTCGTCAGGCCGGTGAAGCCCGTGCCGGTGACGGTCACGACGGAGCCGGGCACCGCCTGTCCCGGCGAGACGGCGTCGATCGTCGGCGCGGGCGGCGCTCCTCCGGCATACGCCTGGACGCAGCTGCCCGAGGCGTTGCTCCACTCCTGCTGCAGGTAGTAGCGGCCGCTGCCGAGGACCTGGTTGTAGGAGCCGTACGCGGTCGTCCCCAGCGCCGCGCCGAAGCTCCACGCGCACTTGTCGGAGCTCTCCTGGCCTGCCTTGTCGTACCAGGCCGAGCCGTACGGGTCGGTGATCGTCTCCCGGGTCTCGTGGCCGAGGACGTTGAGCGTCGCGTCGGCGTCGGTTCCGTTCGGGTGCTGTCCGCTGTCGCAGGCCGACGGGAGCGTGTCGGCGTAGGGCAGGTTCGCCCAGAGGAGGCGCCTCGAGCCGGAGGCGAGCGTCCAGGTGTGGTACGCGCAGTACTCGCGGAACGCACAGGTCGTCGACGTCTGATCGAAGCAGCTCCCGACACCCTCCGGCGTGAACAGGAAGACGATCGTCGAGTCGTCGGCCGACCAGTCGCCGGCGGCGGCCTGCGCGGCGACCTCGGCGCCGAGCTGGGAATCCGTGAGGCAGACCGTGGTGTACGGGTCGGCGCATCCGTTCGCGGGGAACGGCCTCGTGTCGACGACGGCGCCCGCGAACGTCGAGGAGCTCGTGACCTGGCCGGTCGCGTCCCAGTACTGGGTGTCGGCCGCGTAGACGTTGTCGGGCCGACCGCTCGCGGCGGCGAGATTGGCGAGGAAGTCGGAGATCGTGCTCTCGTAGCCGGCGTCCACGGTGAAACCCGGCGGGACCCAGAAGAGGGCGATCGACCGGGTCGAGTGCAGCACCGGGCCCCAGTGATAGGCGAGCGGGGCCGGCGGCTGCGCCCGGTAGAGGCTGCGCGCAGGCGTCGCGAGGCCCAGCTTCGGCGCGGTCGCACCCTGCACGTCGGCGCTCGCGTTCAGCGGCAGGAGGCTAAACCCGGCGGCCGTGGCGACGATGACGAGGCGGTAGAAGCGCTGTCTCCGGCTTCGCATGCGGACCGTGGATCGGAGCGCAGCCGCATGCCTGCCAGCCCTCGATCGAGCGCCCCCGAACGGGGTGCCTCGAACGGGTTCCCCCGAACGAGGCGTGTCCGGTGCGGCAGGATCCCGGCATGGCCGGCTACCGCTATGTCGTCTGCGACGTCTTCACCGATCGCCCGCTCGCCGGGAACCAGCTCGCCGTCTTCACCGACGCCCGCAAGATTCCGGAGCAGCTGCTCCAGCCGCTCGCCCGTGAGGTGAACTACTCCGAGACCGTGTTCGTCCTGCCGAAGGAGGGCGAGGGGCACGCGCGGATCCGCATCTTCACGCCGGGCATCGAGGTGCCGTTCGCCGGACATCCGACGCTCGGAACCGCCTTCGTTCTCGGCGGGCCGCTTCAGCTCGAGGAGATCCGGCTCGAGACGGGCGCCGGGGTCGTCCCGGTCCGCCTCGAGCGTGAGGGCGCGAGGATCGTCTTCGGCCGAATGTCCCAGCCGCTGCCCAGAATCCACCGGTACGAGGCCGAGGCGGAGCTCCTTTCGGCGCTCGGCGTCGAGCGGTCGCTGCTGCCCGTGGAGCTCTACGACAACGGGCTGCCGAACGTCTACGTGTGCCTCGGCTCGAAGGACGAGGTCGCCGCGCTGCGGCCCGATCTCGCGCGCCTCGCCGACGTACCCGAGGCCGTCGGGATCAACTGCTTCGCCGGCTCCGGCAGCTCGTGGAAGACGCGGATGTTCGCGCCCGGCGGCGGCGTGCCCGAGGACCCGGCGACCGGGTCCGCGGCCGGCCCGCTGGCTCTTCACCTCGCCCGCCACGGGCTGACCGCGTTCGGGGACGAGATCGAGATCGAGCAGGGGACGGAGATCGGCCGGCCGTCGAAGCTCTACGCACGCGTCGAGGGCAGCGCGGAACGCGTCGAGTCGGTCGAGGTCGGCGGCTCGGCCGTCATCGTGGCGCGCGGCGAGTTTCGCCTGCCCTAGCGCCTCGCCGCGAGCCGGACGTGAACGATGCCGTTCCCGCGGCCGGCGTTCCCGTTGACCCAGGCTGCCGCGCCGGCTGCCGCGAACGGCTCGCCGGCTTGCGTCGTGGAACGGATGCGGAGGCTCGCGGGATCCAGACGCAGGAGTTCGAGGTGGACCGGAGGATCCATAGGCTGCCGAGGCCGATTGCCGCCTTCGAGCGGCGAACGGCGCCGGCCGCGGCTGCGCGGGCGGAGCCGACCTGACTCGATCGTTCCACGGCGAGCGTCCGGGAGTCGAGTCGGACGACACGGCCGTCGCCGCCGCGAAGCGCTTGATCACGGACGTTCCGGCCCAGACGCCGTCGGGGCCGGCGGAGACGTCCATCAGGAAGGCCGGCCGGGCGAGCGGCACCCTCCGCCTGTCATCCGGTCGATCGGCAGGGCATCGACCGTGTGGCCCGCCCGCCCGAGGCGAGACCGCGAACAGCGAGCCGGCGCGCGTCGCGAGCAGCGGCACGTCGCGGGCCGGCAGGCGAACGGTGCCGACGATCCGCCCGGCGGGCGAAGGCGTCGCGGCGTCGCGAGCGACGGCCGCTGCGGCTCGCCGCCGCCGGCGTCAGCGCGAGCGGCCGGCAGCCGGCGCTCAGACGCCGTCGACGAGGAGGAGCGAGCCCTCGCTCGCGCTCTGGCGCAGGTCGATCAGCGGGCGGTACTCGTCCGACTCGTACCACTCCTTGGCCTGCTCGTAGCTCGGAAACTCGACGATGACGACCCGTCCGGCCTCGACGGCTCCCTCGAGCGTCTCGGACGTGCCGCCCCTGGCCACGAACCGGCCGCCGAAGCGCTCGATCGTCGCCGGCACGCGCGCCGTGTACTCCGGGTAGCGATCCGGGTCGCTGACGTCGATCAGCGCGACGACGTAGGCAGGCATCGTCTGGAGCCTAGCCTCAGTCGCGACGGGGCGGGAGCCCACAGGTCGCGACGGGGAGGGAGGGCGCGGCTTTGCCGCCCCCTCCGGTCTCAGAGCTCGGCCGCGACGATCTCCGGCAGCTCGATCGCGAGCGCCCGCCAGAAACGGCCACCGTCGGCCGAGAGGTAGAGCCGGTTGCGAGCCGCGAAGAGGACGACGTCCGGGTCGTCGTCGGCGAGCGCCACCGCGCGCCCGGCGGGCAGGCCGCGGCCGGACTCCCGCCAGGTGCACCCGCCGTCGTGCGAGACCATCAGCGGCGGCTTCGTGTCGACGACGGCGACGACGGTCGAGCCCGCAGCGGCCGACGCGACGACGCGCGGCAGCGAGACCGCCACCGGCGCTGGCGGCGTCAGCGTCTCCCCCGCCTCGAGGCCGAGGACGACCTCCTCGTCGAGGTCGACCTCGGCGACGCCGTCCACGGTCTCGACGCGTGCGATCACCGCAGCAGGCTGCCGACGACGGCGGTCGCGCGCCGGGCGGCCGACGTCGGGGTCTGACCCCCGGCCCTGGCCGCGAGGTACGCGGCCGAGAAGGCGTCGCCGGCTCCGGTCGGGTCGGACTCGTGGATCGGCCACGCCGGCACGTGCTCGGCGACGCCGTCCGCGTAGACGATCGACCCGAGCGGCCCCAGCGTGACGACGACCTCGGGGACGCCGAGCGCGGCGATCGAGCGCTCGTCGGCCGGATCGATCAGCATCCGGGCTTCCTCCTCGGCCAGCTTGAGGATCGAGACGTGGCGGAGCAGGTCGGGGTCGTAGTCGGCGTCGAGGACGAGCGGGCCGGTGCGGGCCGCGCGGACGAGGCCCTGCGCGTCGAGCGACACCACCCGGTCCCGGGCCAGCTCTGCGAGCGTCTCGGCCCCGAAGTCGCTGCGGGCGAGCGGCCCGACGTGCACCCAGCCGACGCCGGCGAGCGCCGGCCGGAGCCAGCCGCGGACGTCGTCGCGCGTCCACGGCTCGCCGAGCGCGTCGACGACCATCCGTCGGCTCGCACCGTCGTTCTCGATCACGAAGCCCGACGTCGACGAGCTGCGATGCCAGCGCACCGGCACGCCGAGCCGCACGAGGTCGCGAACGAGCCGGGCATCCGCCTCGGCGGCCTTCGTCGCGATCAGCGAGCGCATCGGCAGCGCGCGGAGCGCGCGGCCGCAGTGGAAGGGGGCGCCGCCGACGCGCGGCGGGCCGCCGTCGACCCGGTCGCGGGCGAGGTTCCCGAGGATCGCGACGCGGGTCACGCGGTGCCGGTCAAGCGCGGGCGAACACGAGCCGCGGTCGCCGGTAGCGCAGCGCCGCGAGCGCGCCGAGCGCGAAGGCCGCGACGAAGCTGGGGAGCGACGCGGTGAAGCCCGCGTGGCCGGGGTGCGTGTGCGCGACGATGCCCGTCCACCAGCCCGGCCCCTGCGGCGAGAGCCACTGGTAGAGGCAGAAGCCGACGATCCACGCGGCGATCTGCTCCGCCCGGACGGCCGGCGCCGCGAACACGTCCTCCTTCGAGTAGTGCGCTCCGGCGAGCAGCCAGTCCGCGAGCAGGACGCCGAAGAGCGGGACGAAGACGGAGCCGAGCAGGAAGAGGAACGTCTCGTAGTTGCGCAGGTCGATGACGATCGCGCCCACCGTCGCGACCGTTCCGACGACGACGATCAGGAGCCGCTGCGAGACGCGCGGGAGCACGTTCTGGATCGACACGGCCGTCGAGTAGATGTCGGCGAAGGCCTCGTCGCTCTCGTCCACGGTCAGCGCGAGCAGGGCGAGGAGGCCGGCGCCGCCGGTCGCGACCGCCGCGGGGATCTGCTCCGGCGCGGACAGGTTCCGCGCCAGGACGAGCAGGAATCCGATCCCGAAGCACCAGAGCGTCGGCACGAAGTAGCCGATCGACGCGCCCAAGAACGCGTTGCGACGCGACCGAGTGAAGCGCGTGTAGTCGGCGGCGAGCGGCGTCCACGAGATGATGTTGGCGACGACGAGGTCGACGGCGCCGCCGAAGCCGATCCCGCCCTTGCCGTGCGCCGACCAGAAGGCGTGCAGGTGGGAGCGGTCGATCGCCCACCACGTGAGGTAGCCGATCGACGCGAGCACGGCCCAGGCCGCGAACTTCTTCACGTAGCGCCGGACGAAGCCGACGGGTCCCAGCAGGCCGAGTCCGACCGAGACGACGCCGAACACGACGGCCCAGAGCCAGCGTGCGGAGAACCCGAGCACCTTGTCCGAGACGGCCGCGGCGGCGGTCGAGATGATGATCAGCTCGAACGTCGACCAGCCGAGGTTCTGGGCGACGTTCAGGACGGTCGGAAGCGCCGAGCCGCGGCGCCCGAGCGGCGCGCGCAGCAGCACCATCCCGGGAACCCGGGCGTCGGAGCCGATCAGGCCGGCGAGGCCGAGCAGGAGGCTTCCCGCGAGCGCGCCGACGAGAACGGCGGCGAGCGCCTCCGGCAGCGACAGCGCCGGCACGAGGAAGGCGCCGAGGACGATGACGAGCAGGCTGATCGAGAGGTTGCCCCAGAGCAGGAGCGTGTCGAGGAATCCGAGCACGCGGAGCCGGTCGGGAACGGGTTCGATGCCCCAACTCGGTGTCGTCTCGTCCATGTCGGGCCTCCCTTCGCCGGTACTAACCGGATCAGGTTCGACGGGTGTGATCTCAGCCTCGGGTGGAGGCACCCCGGTTCAAGGAGGACGACTCTAGCCCATGAGCGCGCGCCGCAGCCGCACGTTCCAGGAGATCAGCGTCCCGAGGAAGCACACGGCGGCCACACCGGCCGGGCCGGGAAGGTGGCCGCCGCCGTAGCCGAGGGCGTCGAGGGCGGTGCTTGCGGCCGTCACGAGGAGCAGCCCGCCGGCGAGCGCGACGAATCGCGAGGTCCACGACGGCGCCAACCTGCGAGCTGCGAGAGCTCGTGTCGCGATCGCCACGGCGGCGAGCAGCGATCCGACGGTCGCCCCGAGCGAGGCGAGGAACCCGACAAACCCGGACGTGACGTCGGGCACGTCGTAGCCCGCCGGTGCCGGCGCGATCGCGATCCCGACGACTGCGAGCTTCACGAGGAGGATCAGGGTTGCGAATCCGGCGAGGATCGTCAGTACGATCGCGCCCCACCAGAGCAGCGGAATCCCGACCTCGCCGGCCGGATGCGTCGCCGTCGCCACCGTCGCAACGGTATCCGGTGGCCCCGTTACCGCAGCCCGGGCGGGACGAGCGCCGCGAACGCGTGCCGGGCGCGGGTCTGCTCGTCACGGCCGCGCGCCGCCTCGAGCTCCGCTCGGAGCTCGAGCAGGTACTCGGCGACGTCGGCGCGCTCGACGTCGATCGCGAGCCGCTCGATGCTGCAGCCCGGCTCGAGCGCCGCGCCGCCGTCCTCCCAGAACGCGCACGCACCGCCGGGACAGGCCTCGACCCCGCCGAGGACGCCGTGGAGCTTGCAGAAGGTCGGTTCGCTCATGGCGGCGAGTGTCGGGCCGGGGCGCCGGCGCGGACATCGGTGCCGCCCCGGAAGGCCGTGCGGCTTTCCACGGATCGCAGGATTCGAGCGCCGGCCGTCGCACACGGCGGCATGTGGCACGCGATCTTCCACCTGCCGGTCGGCGTCGCCGAGAAGGTCATCCGCTCCCTGCTCGTCTACGGCTTCCTGGTCGCGGCGCTGCGCGTGGTCGGGAAGCGCGAGCTCGGGCAGACGAACACGCTCGATCTCGTCGTGCTCCTGCTCGTCGCGAACGCGGTGCAGAACGGGATCATCGGCAACGACGTGTCCGTCACGGGCGCCGCGATCGGCGCGGCGACGCTCTTCGTCGTCAACGAGGCCTTCAACCGGCTGACGTACGCGTCGCCGGTGGCGTCGGAGCTCCTCGAGGGGGAGCCGACGGTGCTGATCGAGCACGGGAAGCCGGTCGAGAAGGCGCTCCGCCGCGCGGCGATCTCGCTCTCGGAGCTGCGGGCGATCGCGCGCCGTCAGGGCTTTCCCGATCTCGGCGCGGTGCACGTGGCCGTCCTCGAGACGAACGGCGTCGTGACGATGTTCAAGAAGGACGAGCCGACGGTCTACCACCCGAGCGAGCCCGGCGGCCTCCGGGTCGGCAAGCGCCGGCGCGGGCCGCGCTCACGCTAGAGGCTTGATGTGAAACAGAGCGGGGCCGCGGATGCCGCTTCAGGCACGGCGCATGGCCGTCTCGTCCCCCTTGCACAGGCCACCGGCCTGCGCTGCGGACGCCAAGCCGCCCCT
>Ga0070741_10002850_pt1 | contig 44885 bp, 43 predicted proteins | sample Coa_R1_4_FD_66440 | JGI IMG/M metagenome (GOLD analysis project Ga0070741, IMG submission 66440) | Surface soil microbial communities from Centralia Pennsylvania, which are recovering from an underground coalmine fire - Coalmine... | ecosystem: Environmental > Terrestrial > Soil > Unclassified ... | reverse complement strand
TCGGTCCAGGCGATCTACGTGCCCGCCGACGACCTGACCGACCCCGCCCCGGCCACCACCTTTACGCACCTCGATGCGAAGGTCGTGCTCGAGCGAAAAATCTTCGAGAAGGGCATCTATCCCGCCGTCGATCCTCTCGCCTCGACCTCGCGAATCCTCGATCCGCAGGTCGTCGGCGACGAGCACTACAACGTCGCGCGCGGCGTGCAGGCCATTCTCCAGCGCTACAAGGACCTCCAGGACATCATCGCGATCCTCGGGATGGAGGAGTTGTCGGCTGAGGACAAGCTGGTCGTCGCACGCGCCCGGCGCATCGAACGCTTCCTCTCGCAGGCGTTTCACGTTGCCGAGCCGTTCACCAATATCCCGGGCAAGTACGTCTCGCGCCAGGAGACGGTGCGCGGCTTCAAGGAAATCCTCGACGGCAAATGCGACGATCTGCCGGAACAGGCGTTCCTCCTCGTCGGCACCATCGACGATGCGCGAGAGAAGGCCGAGCGTCTCGCGCGCGAAGCATAGTCGGCGCCAGAGGATCAAACGTTGGCGGATTCATTTCCAGTCAAGCTCGTCACTCCCACCGGGATGATCTTCGAAGGCCAGGCCCGCCAGGTCGTCGCCGTCGGTCCGCGCGGCGAGTTCGGCGTCCTCGCCGACCATATCAACCTCGTCACTTCGCTCCTCCCCGGAGTCCTTCGCATCTACAAGGAAGACGGAACTGCGGAATCGTGGGTCATCTCCGGCGGGCTCGCCGAGGTCAGGGACGGCGTGATGACGGTGCTGGCGGGCGGTGCGCAGAGCCCCGCGACGATCGATCGCGGGCAGGCCGAGGCCGAGGAGCAGGAGGCATCGAGGAGGATCGCCTCGATGAGCTTTTACGACGCCGACTATCAGGCCGCTGAAGAGGCCCTGATGCTCGCGCGGGCGCGCACCCAATCGACCTCCGCATCGGGCGCGCGCTGACGGTCGCGCCGCGCGCCCTGCGGCTTTCCGCGGGTTCCCATCCCGCGCAAGATCCGCGCACACCGATCTTTCCCTCTTGGTTCCCGTCGTTCCGCGCGCATTAAAATGAAATAGAGCGGTTCGGACGGATTGCCGGGCCGCCGGTGATGAAGCTGCGGTTGTATCGCGACTGGCTTGCCCTTGTGTTACTGGTCTGCGCGTTCGCGGGATGCGCGACCGTCGCCGACGACGAGCAGACGGTGGGCGAGACCGAGGCGATGCTCGACGATGCGGGATTCACCCGGATCGCGATCGACATTCCCTCCGACGAGCTCAGCAATCTTCCCGCCTACAGGCTGAACCGCTACGACGGCGACAGAGGCGCGGTCTTCTGGTACTACGACCCGGACTATTGCCAGTGCCTCTATGAAGGCGACAAGGAAGCTGCCGATCGCTACCAGTACGCGATGAGCCATCGGGGCGACCTCGCGCAGTATCAGGCCGATTATGAAACGGAAGAAAGCGCCGCCCAACAGGCCGTCATCATGAACAGGTTCGCCGGCGCCGTTCCCACTCCCTTCATGTGGGGCGGATGGCGTTCATGGTATGGCTACGCGATGGGATATCGTCATGGATGGTGGGGCAGGGGCTATCGCAGGGGCCCCATCGGCCCCATCAGAATCCCGGGACCAAGGCCCGGCAAAGGGGGCCATCATGGCCGCCTCGGAGGCGGCGGCCACGGCGGAGGCGGCGGCCATCCCGGAGCTGGCGGCCATCCCGGAGCTGGCGGCCATCACGGAGGTGGCCGCGGCGGCGGCCATCGATGAGCACTCTCGGGAGGGACACGTGACGATCAAGGGAAGCTGTCTTTGCGGCGGCGTGCGCTTCGAGATCGACAGGATGTCGGGGCCGTTCGAGCTGTGTCATTGCAGACGATGCCGCAAGGCAGGAGGATCGGCCTTTGCCTCCGCCGTGGGGGTCAGGCGCGTGGATTTCAGGATGACCGCGGGAGAGGATCTTGTTGCGCACTACGACGCGCCGATAATCGACAAGCCTCCCCCTTATCGGGTCTTCTTTTGCACGCGATGCGGCTCGCCGGTCCCGGACCCCGCTCCCGCCGATGAATGGTTCGAGATTCCGGCCGGCCTTCTCGACGACGATCCCGCCATCAGGCCCGACAAGCACATCTTCGTGGAGCTCAAGGCGCCCTGGTTCGATATAGCCGATGCGCTGCCTCAGTTCGACGCGATATCACTGGCGCGGCTTCCCGCACGATCCCGGCCGCGTTGACTGGAGCAAATCAAAACCACTGCAGGGAGCGAGCATTCGATCAGCGGGTCGGCGCCTCGCTGATCGCTCCAAGCCATTCGGCGAAGAGCTTTTCCGCCCGTTTCTGAAGATGCGGAGCGTGGCGGCGGGTGTCCTCTCGGAGCCTGGTTACGGACAGTTTGGCCGCGGAAATCTCACACGCGTGTCCGATGAACCATTGCTCGAGGCGCGCCGCCGATGCCTCCGCATGGAACTGGAGCGCAAGCGCATTGGCGCCCAGCGAAAATGCCTGGTTGCGGCAGAAGGACGTGGAGGCGAGCAGCGTCGCGCCCTGCGGCAGATCGAACGTATCGCCGTGCCAGTGCAACACCGCCGTGTCGTCTTCGAGATGGCGCAATGGAGAATCGCGGCCTTCGGCCGACAGCGTAACCGGCGCCCATCCTATCTCCTTTGCACCGGTCGGATAGACGCGGGCGCCCAGCGCCCGCGCCATCAACTGCGCGCCGAGACAGATCCCTATTGTCGGCCGCCGCGCCGCCAGCCGTTTTTCCAGCAGTTCGATCTCGTCTTTCAGCGTTGGGTACAGATCGTCCTCGTAAACGCCGATCGGGCCGCCGAGAACCACGATCAGATCGCTTCCGATGGGATCGATCGCGGAAATGTCATCAACGCATACGTCGGCGTAGCGGACATCGTATCCTGCTTGCACCAGCATCGGCTCGAGGATGCCCAGGTCCTCGAAATGCACATGCCTGATTGCCGTCGCCGTCTTCATCGTTCGCGGCCTGAGTGGGGGACGTTGTTACCTAAAATGGCAACTTGCGGCCGGCGACGCGAGGGGCCTCATCGTCGATTCTCACGAGGCGTATGAGGTCGAGAGGCCGCGCAGCGTCGCAAAGAACTCGTCGACGGTTTCGTCGATTATCCGCGCGACCGGCTTCACACTGTCGATTCGGCCGCATACCTGGCCGGAAAGCGCGATGCTGGCTTCCATGTCGCCGCCGAAGTAGAGGTCCTTCGCCCGCCCGAACTCCATCATGATGTTTGGGCCGGGCTCACGCTCCAGCCTCGTGGTGCGCCCGGTGCGCAGCGCGCGCAAGGCCGGCTTCGAGAACTGATTGAGAAACACGGTATCGGTTTCGGCCGCGTTGACGATGGCGCGTTTCCAGTTGTCATGGACGGGAGATTCCGCCGCCGAGACCATCCGCGTACCCATCTGCACACCCTCCGCTCCCAGCGCGAACGCGGCAGCCATCGACCGGCCGTCGGAGATTCCGCCGGCCGCGATGATCGGCACATCGACCTTTTCTCTCACCAGCGGCAGCAACACCATCGATGCGACAGGGCGCGGATTCTTGAAGCCGCCGCCTTCGCCGCCTTCGACGATCAGGCCGTCAACGCCCGCGTCCACCGCCTTGAGCGCCGCGGCGAGAGTTGGGACCACGTGAAAGACGGTCAGGCCCGCAGCCTTGAGATCGCGGCAATATTTGCCCGGATCGCCGGCGGAAGTGGTCACGAAGCGGACCTTCTGATCGATGACGAAGCGAACGATTCCGGGGTCGCGCACGAAAGCCTGGGCGATATTGACGCCGAACGGCTTGTCCGTGAGCTGCCTCATCCGGCGAATCTCCTCGCGGATCTCATCCAGTTCTCCGGAGGAGGTCTCGATTATTCCCATGCCGCCGGCGTTTGAGACAGCCGAGGGAAGCTGCGCCCGCGCAATCCAGCCCATCGGCGCCTGCACGATCGGAAACTCGACGCCTAGCATCTCGGTCACACGATTCCTGAATTTCATCAGCCGTCCTTTCCTCTACCTGCGGGGCATACCGTAAACCTGGCGAATCGTCTCGCCGGCGTTGAAGCGCGCCTGAATCCCGCGCATCGTCGCGATCGCCTCCGGAGTGTTCGCCACCGACTGGAAGATCTCCTGTTCCTTCGCGAGCGCATCGGTCAGGTTCAAGTCGTCGTTCGCGATCAGTATCCGTTTGAGCGCCGCCAACGCGCGCGGCGGACGATCGGCGAGGGTGGACGCCCATTCGAGGGCGACGTCGCGCGATTTCCCGGCCGTCACCACCTCGTTGACCCCGCCGAGCTCGAAGATGCGCCGCGCCGTCATCGGCCGTCCCAGCATCACCATCTCCGCCGCGGCGGTCCTGCCGATCAGGCGCGCCAGCCTGCAAGTGCCGCCGATTCCCGTGGTCAGCGCGATCTGTACCTCGGGCTGCCCGAACAGCGCCTGCTCCTCGGCGATCCGCAGATCGCAGGCCCATCCGAGTTCGGCGCCTCCGCCTGAACAATCGCCGGAGATGGCGGCGATCGTCACGAGCGATGTCTTTCCGATTTCGTTGAGCACGTTGAACCATGCGATGCTTTCGGCGGTGGCGGGTTTGCCCTCAATCACGTCGGCGAGATCCTGGAGCCACGCGTGCTCGAACCAATGGCCCGGCACGCCCGAGGCGAGCACCGCAACTCGCGCGCCGGCTTCGCGCGCCTCCTTGAGGGTCGCGGCGAGCTGTTCGACGGCGATCCACGAACAGTGGTTGTTGATCGCCGGATTGGTCATGGTTACCAGGGCGACGCCTTCGCGCGGCCGTTCGAGGCTGACGTACTTCGCCATCGGACTTCTCTCCTTGCTTCGCGGATGCCGCAATCTATCGCGGGCGGCCGGGTTTGGAAAATGAGAAGGTCGGGCGGGGGCTCGGCTTCTTTTCACGCTTCGCAGGATGTCGCAAACTCGGATAAGGGTTATCGAGCTTGAAGCTTTCCGTTGTCGACCAATCTCCCGTTTCGGCCGGGCATTCCACGGCCGAGGCGCTCCGCAACACCATCGAGCTGGCCCGGCTCGCCGACCGGCTCGGGTATCATCGCTATTGGATCGCGGAGCATCATGCGACCGCCGCCTTCGCCAGCCCCGCGCCGGAAGTCCTCATCTCGCGCATCGGCGTCGAAACCTCTTCGATCCGCATCGGGTCGGGCGGGGTGATGTTGCCGCATTACAGCCCGATGAAGGTGGTCGAACAATTCCGGGTGCTTCACGCCTTGTATCCGGACCGTATCGATCTCGGAATCGGGCGCGCGCCGGGAGGCAGTCCCCTAGACTCGTTCGCTTTGAGGCGCGACCGCGAGCATCAACCAACCGAAGACGATTTCCCGCGCCAGTTGATGGAACTGCTGGCGTTCCTGTATCGCGGCTTCCGTCCCGACCATCCCTTCAGCCGGATAGAGATCTCCCCCGACTACCCGGGCGCTCCGGAGGTATGGATGCTCGGATCGAGCATGTGGAGCGCGGCGGCGGCGGCGCAGGTTGGTCTTCCCTACGCCTTTGCGCACTTCATCGATCCGACGCCGACCCGCCAGGCGATCGAGTACTATCGCGCGCATTTCCGTCCGTCGGCCCAACTTGCCAAGCCCACGGTCATTCTTGCGCTCGGCGCGATCGCCGCCGACACCGAGGCGGAAGCGAAACGGCTTTTCTCCAGCGTTCGCGTCTTCGGCAGACGAATCCGGCAGGGCATCCGCACCCAGATTCCTTCCGTGGAGGAGGCGCTGCGCGAACTCGAGACCAAGTCGGGTCCGGATCGGCCCGACAACGGCGAATGGCCCCGAATTATCGTGGGCGAGGCCAACGATGTCCGCGACCGCCTGATCGACATGGCGAGCGTGCTTGGCGCCGACGAGATTATGATCGTGACGATTACGCACGATCACGAGGCGCGCCTCCATTCGTATCGTCTTCTCGCCCGCGCTTTCGGACTCGCTCCCCGGCAAGAGGCGGCGGAGCCGAATCGATGACCACCGCGCGCGAGCACAACGAACGCAAGAAGGACTCCTGGGTCGGCCGGCTCGGAATCGACATCGTTGATGCCGAACCCGGCAGGGTGGTCGGACAGATCGCGGTTCGTCCCGACTTTCTCGCTCCCAACGGCTTCATCCACGCCGCCGTTATCGTGAGCTTTGCCGACAGCCTGTGCGGCTCCGGCACGGTGGAGGCGTTGCCCGACGGCGCGACGGGACATACGACAATCGAGCTCAAGGCCAATCTCCTCGGCACCGTCCGAAGCGGAGTCGTCGAGTGCGAGGCCCGGATGGTCCATGGCGGGCGGACCACTCAGGTCTGGGATGCGACGGTGGTGGCGAAGGACGGCGGCAGGACGCTCGCGCTCTTCCGCTGCACGCAACTCATTCTCTATCCAGCGGCAAAATAGCTCGCTGATCGGTCCGCTCTAACCGCCGATCAGCCTCTGGAAATAGCGCTGCCCAGCCTCTAGCTTCTCCGGCAGCGGAGGAACCACGCTATGGCGGGCGGACAATCATGGACCGCGGACAACATTCCCGATCTCTCGGGGAAGACGGTTGTAATTACCGGCGCGAACAGCGGAATAGGCTACGAGGCCGCGCTTGCGATGGCGCGCAAGCATGCGAAGGTCGTCCTTGCCTGCCGAAGCGTCGAAAAGGCCGAGGCGGCCGCTCAGCAGATCCGCGCCGCGTGCGGTGATGCCGATGTCGAGGCAATGCAGCTCGATCTCGCCAGCCTCGCCTCGATTCGATCCTTCAGCGATTCCTTTCACAGATCGCACAGCCGCCTCGATATCCTGTGCAACAATGCGGGAGTGATGGCGGTGCCGTATCGGCGCACGGCCGACGGATTCGAACTCCAGATGGGCACGAATCACTTCGGTCATTTCGCGCTTACCGGGATGCTGCTCGACCTGCTGATGGCCGCCAACGGCGCGCGCGTGGTCACGGTGAGCAGCGGTGCCCATCGCTTCGGCACGATCCGTTTCGACGATCTCAACTGGGAGCACGGCTATCGAAAATGGCCCGCCTACGGGCAAAGCAAGCTTGCGAACCTGCTTTTCTGCATGGAGCTGGATCGAAGGCTCAAAAACATAAATTCGCGCATGATCAGCGCCGCCTGCCATCCCGGATGGGCGGCAACCAATCTTCAATTCGCAGGCCCTGATATGGACGGGTCGCGGCTGGTCGGAGCGCTGTTTTCGATCGGGAACCGGATGTTCGCTCAGAACGCCGCGATGGGCGCGCTGCCGACACTGTACGCCGCGGTCGCGCCCGACGTGCGCGGCAACGACTTCATCGGCCCCGATGGCATCGGCGAGTTGCGCGGTTATCCGACGCGAGTGTCACGAAGCGCCGCCTCCTGCGACGCATCCACGGCGGCCAGGCTCTGGGACGTGTCCGAGCAGCTCACCGGGGTTCGATACAACTTTTCGTGATGGGCGGGTTCATTGGAGCGAGAGGTCGGCCCGTGTGGCCGGGCCTTCCTTGATCCCCTCCGCATCGAGCTTCGGCTCGGAGATGAACAGGCGCGACGGCGCGACGGTGACGCTCAGGTACTGGCGTACGGCGTTGGCGCGCGCATCCGCCAGCTTTCTCAGGTCGGCTTCGCTGACCGGCGCATTCGTCAGCATCAGCTTTTTCATCTGATCGGGCGGCAGTTTCTTCGCCATGCCTATGAAGTCGCGCGGCTTGGGGAACTTGGCCTTGTAGTACGCGCGCGCGAGGTACTTGTCGTAATCGGCCGGGCTCAGGTGCGCATCGGAGTCTTCGATGGCGCCGGTGTCCCGGGTCTTCTGCGCGCGAATCTGATCGGCAACCCAGGCCTCCCTCATCCCGTCCATATCGACTTTCGTATCGACGCGGCCCGAGATGCTCAATCTAAGCGCGGGGCGATCGACCAACGCATTGCCAAGCGTGGCCAATTCTTTTTTGGCCTCGGGTGTCAGGGTGGCCCGCCCCGGATCGAAGGCGACGTAGGAGAGGTCACCGCCCCCTCCTCCCGCAATGCCGCCCACCGCCGAGGCAAGCAGGCTGAAAGGCGAGCTGATTGCCTTCGTGATCAAGTTGGCAAATGCGTTCCAGATCACCGCGCCGATCCGAAACTGGGGATCGGAAAGCGAACCCGACACGGGCACGTCGAGATCGATCTCCCCGCGCGAGTTCTTGAGCACCGCGACCGCGAAGCGCACCGGCAGATTGGTCGCGGTCGCGCTCTCGACGCGATCGCCGAAGGTCAACTGGTCAAGGAAGATATGATTCTCCGCCCTGAGCTCGCCCTGGTTCAGCAGGTAGTGCACATTCGCGGTCAGCGTGCCCTTGACGATCGGATAGCCCGTGTACTTGGTCGAGTAGGGCGAGAGCCCCGTCAGCTCTATTCCCTCGGCCTTCGCTCTCAAATCGACGAACGCCATCGGCGCGAGCGGATTGATGGTCCCGCTGATGAGCAGAGGGGCGCTGCCGTTGACCCGCCCGCGCAGCTCGACCGGTGCCGCAACCTGTGTCGCGGTTCCGAACTCGCCCACCGAGCCCCCGATGTCGGTCAGGTTCGCGGAGTAGTGCGGCTTGATGAAGTCATCGGTGTAGTCCACGTGACCTTCATCCAGCGTGACCTTGCCGACGGTGATGTCCGTGTTGGGATGGGGAGGCGCGGCGGGCGAGGGCGTTGGTGCCGGAGCCGGTGTCTCGGCTTCCGCCGCCAGTTCGCGGGTCAGCGACTTCGGCGGCCGGCTCGGACTTCCCAAAATGTCGTTGAGGTTCAGCTTTCCGCTGCTGTCCAATATCACCCGCGCGTAGAAGGTCGACAGCGCAACCCCGCCGACACGGACGAAGGAAGGCGTAGCGCCGACATCCACGTCGATGTCGCTTACGTGAAGCGAGCGCCAGTTAAGAAAATCATCGCCGGTGAGCTTGTCGCTTGCCGCCAGATTGCCCACCGTCGCGTCTCCCCGATATCGCACCCGAAAACCATCGGGAGACTGCGCAAGCGAGAGATCCGCGCTGGTGGTCAGGGATGCACTCGACAGATCAGCGTTGAGAGGCGCGATCACATAATCCGCCGCCTCGGCAACCTGGAGGCCCGTGGTGTCCACGTGGAGGTCCGCATTCAGCGGATCGATGGCGGCGGTCCCCTGCACCTTGAAGGTCCCACTGCCGTCGCGGACGCCATCGACCTCGAATTCGACCGGTTTTGAAAGATCGCTCGAAATTCCCTTTGCGTGGATATTCAACGGCGCAAAGCCGGCGTTCACGCGCCGTCCTTCGGCGCGATCCTCCAGACGAGCCTCCGTGTCCTCGATCGCGACGGATCCGACCTTGTAACGCCACTGCGGCTGCGGAGAGGGAGAGACCGCCGCGGCGGGGGCGTGGAGATTCGGGTTCGGGGCCTTCCCGCCGTGACCCCCAGCTTCCTGCCACCGCGCCTGCGGTTTCATCAGGGCCGCGAGGCTCACCCTTCCGTTGCGCTCGCGCCTTACCATCAGCTTGATTCCGCTTGCTCGAACCTCGGCGACATCGACGATCCTTTGAGCCAGATCGAAATCGGCAATCGAGATGCCGAAATGCTTCCATGCAACCGGCGACTTTCGACGGGGCGGCGCCTGCAATGCGAACTCGTCGACGGCCACGTCGGCGGGTTCGGCGTGGAGGTCGAACTGCGAGCCTGAAACCCGTCCGCGAATCGCACCGTGGGCGCTGAGCTTGCCGGAATCGATCGCCCCCGCGAAAACATCCTGTGCGAAGCCCTGCAACGCAGGGAGAGCCACCCCGTCGAGCGCGACATCGGCAGCGAAATCTGGACCGGCCATATCGAACGACCCCTTGGCCCCGAGGGTCCCGCCGCTCCGCAAAACCGCGGCAAAACGAAAGCTGGCGGGCACCTGCCCGTTCAGGCGGAGATTTTCCACGCTCGCGTCGATCCCCTCCACATCCACCGAGGCTTCGCGAGGCGCGCTCAAGTCCTTAAGCTTGATGGAACTGCCCGTAACTTTGATGGACTCGACGCCGGCATCGAGATGAGGAGTCGCGGCGGCGGCCGCCGAAGGAGACGCCACGGCCTGGGGCTTTGGCGGCGATGGCGACGAGGGCGGTGTTTCTTGCGGCGCGGCGCGCATGATCGCGGCGATGTTGGTCGAGCCGTCCTGGTTTCGCACCAGGTTCGCTTTCAGACCCGCAATGGCGACCTCGCTCAGGTTCGCCACGCCCTCCAGCGGCTCCACATCGGCCATTTTCGCTTCGCCATGATCGAGCGACAGGAAGGCTGCGTCGGAAGAGTCGCGAAGGTCGAGGCCGTCAACTGAAATGCTGCCGTTGATGACGATGCTGGGCGCGGACTCCGTTTGCCTGAAGCGCACCAGAAGATCGACGGACAGCACGCCGGACGGAACCTTGAGCGCGACCGACTGGGGCAGATACCGCGCATATCGCGGCAGCTCCACGCGGATGAAGTGAAGATTGATCGCCGATTCCAGGCTGCCGCCAAACGGCTTCGAAACCCCGGCGATCCTGACCGGCCTTCCATCCACCTGCATCTGCAGCAGCGGCTGGACGACGATATCCTCCGTGCCCGGCAGGTCGGAGATGAAGGGGATTCCCAGTTCGAGGCGGTCGATTTCGTGACGCTCGCCGTTGGCGCGATCGTCGAAGGCCAGTGTGCCGTCGATCACGCGGATATTCGACACCGAGAACTTTGGCGTCGGCGATGGTTGCGCGGGCGAGGGGCCCGGGGCCAGCAAGTCGCTGAAATTGAAGCTCCCGTCCGCGTTTCTCGTCACGTCGATTCGCGGGCGCAGGATGGTTAACTCGCTGACAATCGGCGCCATCCGAAACAACGATGACCACGAGGCGTTGACATCGAGCAGGGCGATCTCGGCGAAACGGCCGCCGTTTTGCTCCGCAATCCCGATTCGCTCGATCCTCAACCGCAGCGTGTAAGGGTTGAAGTGGACGCGCCCCGTGGTGATTCGGCGCTTGATCGCCGCCGACACGTCGCGCACGAGGAGTTGATGCACGATTCTCGGAACCGCGACGGCTCCGGCGATGCCGTAGATCAGGAGCGCGGAAACGATCCCTATGGCGATGTAACGCGCGCGCCGGGTTCGGGCGAACCCGGCGATTCGCGCCCAAACCTCCATGGCGCGATGCAGATAGCTCTCAAAATCCCGCATCCGTGCCGCTCCGCGGCGACATCGCCCACCGTCCGGAGATCATCCGGATAGATGCATGGCGCGATGGTAGGGGAAGCGGCGGACGAAAGCCATCGGGCCGCCAATGAACAGATTGTGCATCCCGCGACCTCGCCGTGCGCGGTCGGATTGGTTCTGCGCTGATATATGGAATTTCGGCGCGTTCTGGATGCGATGATGGGCGCAATCGCTATTTGATTTCCAGCTCCGGGCGCTCGCGCCTCAGCCATTTAACGAACTTGTCCGGCACCGCCATCGTCGAGAGCCGGCCCTGCCGCACCAGCGCCCAATCGTTGAATTGCCCGGATTTCTTTACCTCGGCGAGCGTGACAGGCCGATCGAGGCGCGCCGCGAATTCCAAATCGACAACCGCCGATTTCGGGTTTCGCGGATCGTCGCGCGCAGCCGAGCGAACCGCCGCGATCCCGACGATCGCCGAGACTCCTCCGCTATGGTAGATGAACACGGTGTCGCCGGGCTTCATCGCGCGAATCGCGCGCACCGCCTGCGGATTCGTGACGCCATCCCATACCGTCCGGCCTTCCCGCTGAAGATCGTCGATCGAATAGGTTGTGGGTTCGGTCTTTGCCAGAAAAAAGGCCATTCGCGCATCCTCCTCGCTCAATTTCGGTTCGTATGCCGCGCAAGGCTATTATGCTTGACGGCGCGCCGATGGGGAGACTGGGGAATCCGGCAAATCCCGGCGCGCAATCCAAAACCACTCCAAGGCTGGTCATCCGATGGCAATCAGACGTTCTCTCGATCACATCGTGTCCGTGGACAGTGTGGCGCCCGATGACCTGTGGCGCGCTGACGGCCTGCTCTCGGACCTCTATCACCACCTTTTGACCTCGCCGTGGCCGCTCCTCCTAATCCAGATCGCCGCGGGGTTCTTCGCGATCAACGCGATGTTCGCACTCGGCTACTACATCGACGGCGGCATCGCCAATGCCCGGCCCGGATCGTTCATGGACGTGTTCTTCTTCAGCGTCGAGACGATGGCGACGATCGGGTACGGGCGGATGGCGCCGCTGACGCTGGTTGCGCATATTCTCATGAGCCTCGAGGCGCTCACGGGGATGACGGGGCTGGCGCTGATGACGGGGCTTATCTTTGCCAAGTTCTCGCGGCCGACCGCGCGCGTCCGTTTCAGCCGCCACGCGGTCATCTCTTCGCGCGACGGAGTGCCGAGCCTGATGTTCCGGATGGCGAACGAGCGCGACGGGCAGATCGTCGAGGCGCAGGTCCACGTCACGCTCGCCCGCGGGGAGGTGACGGTCGAAGGCGAGCACGTATGGCGTTTTCACGACCTCGAACTGACCCGCTATCGCAACGCGACCTTCCGCCATTCGTGGACCGTGGTCCATCCCATCCGCCCCGGAAGCCCCCTGTTCGGCGCGACGGCCGAGAGTCTCCGCGCGACGAACGCCGAGATGGTGGTTTCCGTCACCGGCATCGAGGGCGCCTTCATGCAGACCGTTTACGCCCGGCATACCTACGAGGCGTCGGATATAGTCTTCGACGCGCGCCTCACCGACATTATCATCCGATCGCCCGAGTCGGAGTTCGCAATCGACTACGGCAAGTTCGATGCGATCGAGCGTCTTGGCATTCCAACGGCCGGCGCGATCGAGGCCTGAAGGCGGAGGCGGAAGGCGGCAATGCCTGAACTGCCGGACGTGACGATTTATGTGGAAGCGATACGGTCGCGAATCGTCGGTCATCGGCTGCTTCGCGTAATGGTCAAGGGGCCGTTTCTCCTGCGCACCGCCGTGCCGCCGCTCTCTTCCACCTTCGACCGCGAGGTCGCGGAAGTCCGGCGCATCGGAAAACGGATCGCGATCGGCGTCGAGGGAGGACTGTGGCTCGTGCTGCACCTGATGATCGCGGGGCGTCTTCATTGGAAGCAGGGCGGGGCGAAGCCGCAGGGGCGCAACGCCCTGGCCACCTTCAGCTTCGACAACGGCTCGCTGCTCCTGACCGAAGCGGGCACTCAGCGCCGCGCCTCGCTTCACGTGATCGAAGGCGAGGCGGCGCTCGCTGAACTCGACCCGGGAGGCATCGAACCGCTCCAGTGCGATATAGCCGCGTTCGCACGCGCGCTGCGCCGCGAAAATCACACGCTCAAGAGAGCGCTCACCGATCCCCGGCTCTTGAGCGGAATAGGCAACGCCTATTCCGACGAAATACTCCATCGCGCACGCCTGTCGCCGATCGCGATGACGCAGAAGCTCGACGATGAAGAAATCGCGCGGCTCTTCGAGGCGACCAAAACCACCCTCGACGAGTGGGTCGGCCGGCTGCGCGAGCAGTGCGCGGGCGAGTTCCCCGAAAAAGTCACCGCGTTTCACCCCGAGATGGCGGTGCATGGACGCTATGGAAAGCCCTGCCCGCGGTGCGGCGCCAGGGTTCAGCGAATCCGCTACGCATCCAATGAGACCAACTATTGCGCCCCATGCCAGACCGGCGGTCGGCTGCTTGCCGATCGCGCGCTATCGCTACTGCTGCACGAGGACTGGCCCGCGACCCTTGAGGAGATGGAGGCCAGAAAAGAAGTCAGGCGGGAGGGACGCTAGGCGCCGCGCGATTCCAGGTATTGATCGATAATCTCGATCATCCGCGCGCGGCCGAAGCTCGGCTCGTGTCCTCCATGCACCACCGACACCGGCAATTCCCTAAGCCGCTTCATCGTGCGCACGTACTCGGCCACATCGCTGTCGGGGAGCATGTCGAGCAGCGGACCGTCATAGATCGCATCGCCGGAAAACAGAATTCCCGTGCGCGCCTCCCATAGCCCGATGCTGCCCGGCGAATGACCGGGCAGATGCATGACCTCGAAGGCGCGATCGCCCAGATCGATCACGTCGCGATCGCCGAGCGCCCGAGTGACGGCGGTCGATTGGATCGCGTAGTCCTCCGGGCGCCATCCTTGCGATGGCAGCGCATACAGCAGCAGATCGTCGCCTCCGGCGCGCGCCGGCAGATACTGCCGGAACGATTCGGGGAAGTCGCGCGCGCGGATCGGATGGAACTCCCGATACGGATTCATCCGATTCGCTTCCACGCGATGCATCATCCGGACCGCGAACTCGTGCAGTCCCCCGACATGATCGTAGTGGATGTGGGTCGCGACCGCATCGAGCGGCTTGTCGATCAATTCGGCAATCGCCTCGCGCAGGGGCGAGATGCCCGAGCCGGTGTCGATGAGCGCGTCGCGATCGCGTCCGCGCACGTGCCAGATGTTGCATCGGATGAAGGGATCGACGTGGGCTTCCCATATCCACGTCACGCCGCCGCCCATCGGACGGCGGGAGAACCACTGTCGCGCCACCGGCAGCATCGCGACGAGTCTAGCCGGTTTGGGGGCGTACGGTAACCACGCTCGGGGGATGTTGATTGCCGCCGCTACCGCCCGTTCGCGCCGCATCGCGTTTCGCCCCGGGGATGATATAGAAGAGGGCGGGTTCGAAATCGTCCCTTAACATCTCCCTCCGGAGGTATGAGATGAGCGCGCAATCGCCTCGGCATATCCTCGACGGCTACAAGGTTCTGGACTTCACCCAAATCGTCGCCGGACCGACCTGCACTCTGATGATGGCGGAGATGGGCGCGGAGGTGGTGAAGGTCGAGATGGCCCCCGCGGGGGATCCCGCCCGCGGCGCCCAGGTCGTGATTGACGGCCGCAGCGGTTACTTCGTCCAGCACAATCGCGGCAAGAAGGGCGTTTGCATCGACCTGAAGACCGAGGATGGTCTCGCGGTGGCGCGAGACCTGGTTCGAAAGGTCGACGTGATCGTGGAGAACTTCGCTCCCGGCGTGATCGGCCGGCTGGGACTCGGGTACGACGTCGTCAGGGAACTTAACCCACGCGCCGTGATGTGCTCGATTTCGGCCTTCGGTCAGAACGGCCCGCTCGCCCACGAGCCGGGCTTCGACTACCTGGGCGCGGCCTATGCTGGAATTGCGTCAATGGGCGGAGAGGCGGACGGCGCGCCCTACGTGATCATGAGCGCGATCGGCGATGTCAGCACGGGCGCTCACGCGATGGGCGCGATATGCGCGGCGCTCCTTTACCGCGAGCGGACCGGCAAGGGGCAATACCTCGACCTCTCCCTGCTCGACACCTATTTCCATTACCACGAGGCCGCGGTGGAAACCCTGAGCCTGAGCAAGGGGGAGATCAGCCCGACGCGCTCGGGCCTGCATTCCTGGTACGCGGTGCCTGCGGGAATCTTCAAGGCCCGCGATCGCTACATCATCATAATCGCCCCGCTCGACCATCAGTTCGCAGGGCTTTGCCGCGCGATGAATCGGCCCGAGCTTGCGCAGGATCCCCGCTTTCGCACCAACGCCGATCGCCTCAGGAATCTCAAGGAGCTCGTCGCAACGATCGAAGGATGGTTTCAATCGATGCCGAGCGACGAGGCGTCGATGGCGGCGCTGAAGGAGTACCGTGTGCCCCACGCTCCGATACTCTCGGTCGCCGAAGCCGTCGCGCATCCTCATCTCCGCCAACGCGGCACGGTGCGGACGGTCCATGATCGCATTCTCGGGGATTTCGAGGTGCCGGGGTTCGCGCTCAGATTCTCGGAATTTCCCGAGCGCCTGGAGCTGCACGCCCCGATGCTGGGCGAGCACAATCGGGAAGTGCTCGGCTCGTGGCTCGGTTACGATGCCGGACGCGTTGCGGACCTGGAGCAAAGGGCGATTCTTCGAAGCGCCCCGCGCTGAGCGGCCGCTTCGGCGCCGTTGACATCCCCGCCGCTTCCCAATTAAACGATCGTTCAGGAACGATCCCGAAAGGTGAGGCGGACGGATGACCTCGGTTGCACGTGCGGACAATCCCCAACAAGCGAAAGAAATCATCGAACGCGACGGTATCTGCGTGATCGAGAACGTGCTTGACGGTCCGGCGCTCGAACGGGTCCGAGCCGCGCTCCGGGCCGGCATCGAACGCGACGAGGCGAACTCGGTCCCGGTTCGCGGCTTTCCGTTCGATCCCGACTTCCGCAACATCCGGGTCTTCGACTTGATCGGAAAGGATCGCGTGTTCGTCGAGATGGCCGAGCACCCGATCGCTGTGGAGATCGTGGGGCACTTTCTCGGCCGCCCCTTCCTGCTGTCCAACTTCAGCGCCAACATCACAGCTCCGGGCTCGGGCGCGATGGGGATGCATGCGGATCAGGGCTACGTGCCGGCGCCGTGGCCGCCCTATCCGATGGCCATCAACGTCGCTTGGGCGATCGACGATTTCACCGACGAAAACGGCGGAACCCGCTTCGTCCCCGGCTCCCATCTCAAGGATCACGGACCCGACTGGAGCGACGGGCCGGAAGGAACCGCGCCGGTCGAGTGTCCGGCGGGAAGCATCTTCGTGATGGACGGGCGTGTGTGGCATCAGACCGGCCCGAACCGCAGCGCCGATCGCATCCGTGCGGGATTGTTCGCCTACTACGTCCGCCCGTTTATCCGCACGCAATGGAACTGGTCGATGACGATTCGGTCGGAGCAACTCGAGGCGATGACCCCGCTGATGCGGGAGATGCTCGGCTTCGGAACCAACGTCACAAGCTCGCTCGAGTCCCTGTACTTGAAGCGTGGCGCCTCCGGCCAATAGTCCGGGCTGACCGGTACCTTCAACTGAAGCCGCCCGCCCCGGCGCCGCGGCGAAAGACGGTACGTACAGTCAATACTTTCGGGGCACACGGTCAAACGGAGAGTCTGTTGTGACAGGAGTTTCACCGCGTTCTCCGCTTAACTGCGAGCGAAGGCGGACGAGGCGAGGCGGCGATGCTCGGGGTGGCGGGGTCGGCGCCAAACTGCCCCGCTGGCGCTCAGGTCTCCGCGCCCGCGCATCGCGCGAGCGCTCTTGAGAGACTACAAGCCGCGCGAGTTACGAGCGCCGACGCTCGTCCGCTTCCGGCGCGAAGCGGAAAGATCCCGCCGGGGCCCCGGAGGCTTGCGAAGGGCGTTTCGGATCTTGCTCGCCGGCGAGATGACGCCTATGCGCCGACCTGCTCCGTGGCGTTGCGCTCGGCGTTGAAGACCGCAGGTGGTACGCGCAGCCGTTCGTCCTCTTCGTAGAGGCGCCTAAGCTCAGGGAATGCCTCGTCGCCGGCCATCGTCAAAGCCGCGATCCGATCGAGCAACTCCCGCTTGTCCGCGGTCAGGCCCGCGTCGTCCATCGCCATCATCCCCCACACGTCCCACGGAAGCATTTCCATGCGGTTGAGCGATGCGAGATCGCGCAGGATGTTCCCGGCGATGAACCACAGACCGTGGAGATGAGGGACGTAGGAAAGGCCGAACGCATCGGGATTCGCGCGCCCCGACCGGCACATCCGCCACGCGTCCCCGGCGATGATGAAACGGTCGCGGGGAACATCAAGCGGATCGAAGTCGATTCGGAGCGCCTTGCGCTGGATGGCATCGAGCTGCGCATCGACGAGGATCCATCGCGACTCGGCCGCGTTCCAATATTCACATACCCAGTGGTCCTCGAATTTGCCGGGGTTGAAATAGGCTCCGAACCCCACTCGGGTGCGCGCCGGAACTCCCCGCTCGCGCATCATCGCGCACAGCATCAGCGAAAAATGCCGGCATACGCAGGCCATCCGATCCCGCGGCTCGCGGGCCGCGGCAAGCGGACGATCGGCGATCCCCCTGATTCGCGCCACCATCGCCGGTATCGGCCGGATGTGCTTGTCGTTGTAGCGGTCGGGCGCGAATTTCAGGTCGTAGAGCCACGGCGCGATGTCCGCGTGAAGCAGGACTCCCTGGATGAGGCCGCACAGCTCCCCGACGCTGCGGCCCGGGATGCGCAGATCGGCGCATCCGCCCGTCATCGCTCCGTTGCCGGTGTAGTACTGCTGCGGAGTTTCCATTTCTCTCAGCCTCGTCCCGGTTCATGCCGCCGATACGAACTCGGCCAGCCGTTCAAGCGAGCTGGTCCATCCCTGGCTATGGGCCTCGCAGGCGGTTACGGATTCGAAGACGGCCTGATGCAGGGTCAGGCGGGTCCTGCCGCTTTCGTCGTCGAACGTCAATGTGAGCATCGTCTCCGGCCGGGTCGGATTTCCATCCGCGTCCGCCCATGAGTAGCTGCAAACCAGCCTCCTCGGCGGCTCGACCTCGTGGTAGACGCCCTGCAGCCAGTGGTTGGTGCCCTCGGCCGAACGCATCGCGAACCGGTAGCCGCCGCCCGGGCGAAGATCGATCCGGCACGAGGTCAGGCTGAAACCTCGCGGGCCGAACCATTGCGCAAGATGCTCGGGCTCGGTCCATGCCCTGAAGACCATCGCTGGCGGAGCGTCGAGGACGCGGGTGATTACAAGCACACGATCCTGATTGACTTCCGGCGTAGCGCCGGATTTTTCGCTCATGGCCTACCTCCTCGGTTGCGCGGACGGTTTTGTTCGACGGTCGGTCGGGCGGGAACATCCTCCAGCCATTCGGAAGCCGCGAGCAGCGCGGCGCCGCGAATGCGGCAGCGGCGCCATCGCGCAGCCCCCTTTCTGCTGATCAATCCCGCGCGCTTCATCACCCCGAGATGCTTCGAGACGGCGGAAAGGCTCATCGCAAACGGCCGGGCAAGCTCGCAGACCGCGGCCTCGCCGCGCGCGAGCCGCGCAAGGATGGCTCGGCGGGTGGGATCGGCGAGAGCGGCAAAGGCGGTGCCGATGCGCTCAACGGGCATCGTGGATGAACCTCCACGTTAGATAACTAAATGGTTAAATACAGGCGCGCGCCTTTCCTGTCAAGCGGCGCCTCCGCGCGCCGATCGGCGGCCGAGTGCCGATGCGCAGAAGTCCTCCAATGCGTCGAGACCGCCGGCAGATTCGCCGCCGGCAACCTCCGCCGCAATTTGCTCGTACAGGCGCGCCATGCCCAAATAGATCGCTGCGCCCGATTCCTCGGCTCCGAGGAAGTCCGCGATCTCCTCCATCTCCCCGACCCATCGGTACGCCTTCGGAAACATCGCGGGCACCTGGCGGGCAAGGCGCGACAGCATCCCGGGCTGCGTGCGTTCGAGTTCGGCCCCAAACGCGTCCGCCAGTCCCTCGCGTGCGGCCGCCGCGATCATCGCGGCGCCGATCGCGATGGTTCCCTTGGTGATTCCCGCGTAGCAGAGCTTCAGCGCCGAAGCCGCTCCCACCGGTCCCTCCAGCACGGCGATATCAAGGCCGAATCTTCCAAGTCGCAAGAATTCCTTCGCGAACGGTCCCGATGCATAAAAGCGCGGGCCGGAGCCGTTGGGCTCCTCCGAAGGCGGCCCTCCGATAATTCCCGCATCCACGTATGCCGCCCCGCCGAGCGCGGTCTCCATCCGCCGGGCGGTGGCGGGCGATACGGCGTTGCAATCGACGAAGATCGGCGCGTGGGCACAGTTCTCCAGCGGTTCGCGAAAGCGCTCCGCGACCTTCAGGGCGGCGGCGGGAGGAACGATTGACAGCACAAAATCGCAGTCGCGCACCAGCGAGATGTCGTCCTCGACGACTTCGATTTGCGCCCGGCGAACTCGTTCCACCCTTCGCTGGCTTCGCTCCCTGAGCGAGGTGCGGACGGCCGCTCCGCATTGCAGGAGCCGCCTTCCCACCGCGGCGCCCATCTCACCCGCGCCGATTATCGCGACGACGGGCCGATCGCGTTGGCTCATGATTCCGCCCTCCACACAATCGCGCCGTCGCGAATTGCGGCCGCGCCGTCCGCGTTGAGCACTTCGAACGCGATTGCGGAATTCCTGTCGGCTCGCGCCGCCCGCAGAAGAACCTCCGACGGCATGAACACCATCGCGCCGAAGCGGGCGTGAATTCGCGCGATGTCGTTCGGATTGTCGCGTCCTTGCCATTCCATGATCCGGGAAACCGCCATCGCCAGCGTCGCGACCCCCATCAGGATCGGCCTTGCGAGGCCCGACCTGTTCGCGGCGGCGGTGTCGGTATGAAAGTTGACGGGATTGTCGGCGCGGGAGCAGGCGGTGTAGACGATGGCGGCCTGCGGCGGGATGTGGATTCCGATTTCGGCGCGCTCCGAAGATCCCGATTCGATGACAGGCGCCGGCGGAATTCCCGGCATCCTCCGCTCCGGCCCCGTCATCCCGACCCCGCGCCACAATCTGCCCCAATGAATCGTCGCGATCGGAGCGCCGCCCCCATCCGCTATCTCGTAGCTCGTGAGCAGATACGTCCCCGACCTGCGCGGCTCCATCGCAGATATCATCGCGGTCACGCGCACGTGTTCGGGCGGGATGATCGGGCGATGAAGGATCATGTCCTGCGTGACATGGACGCTTCTGATCGATTCCTCGGGCTTGAGCCCCGCTTCGATGAACATCGGCTCCATCCGCCATCGCGCGCGCGTGGCGAGGCATACGGGGAACACCGGATGGGCGATCACGCGGCCGAAGCGCAGGGAATCGAAGTAGCGGGGATTCGCGTCGCCCACACCCGCCGCATACGCCATCGTCCAGAACTCATCGACGTCGTATTCGAAGGGACCGGCGATGCCGCCGACGATTCGGGAATCGCAGGGCATCTTCTGCCCTTACCACGTTTGTGGGGCTAAGCGGAGAATCGGGATTTCGCCCCAAGCGCCGCCGATCAGGATGCCGCGCCCCACAACTGCCGCGAAGCGAGGCGGGCGCCCTCGACCAGGGCGGAGAGCTTCGCCCATTGCACCTCCTCGTGCACGCGCGCCCAGTTCCATCCCTGCGAAAATCCGCAATCAGTCCCCGCCATCACGTTCTCCCGGCCCACGAGCCGCGCGAAGTTGCCGATGCGCCACGCGATCAGTTCCGGATGCTCCACGACGTTGGTGGAATGAGTGACGATGCCCGGGATGAGGATCTTGCTTTCGGGCAGTTTCACGTCTTCCCAGACCCGCCATTCATGTTCGTGGCGCGGGTTGGCGGCTTCGATGCAATACGCCTGCGCTTTCACCTTCAGCACCAGATCGACGATATCCCTGAGCGGGATATCCCAGGTGTGCGGCGCATTCTGGCTGCCCCAGCAGATATGGTAGCGAACGCGATCCTCGGGAATTCCGGCAAGCGCGTGGTTGAGAGCGTCCTGGCACATCGATGCCCATTTGCGGTACTTGGCCAGGTCCTGTCCGGGCGCCCCCGCCACGTACATCATCGGAAGAATCGCATCGTCAACCTGCAGCACGAATCCAGCATCGACGATCATCCGGTACTCTTCCCTGAGCGCCTCGGCGGTCGCGAAAAGATATTCCTCCTCGGTCTTGTAGTAGTGGTTCATCCCGGGGAACGAGCAACTGCACGGCGCGACCGCCGGCATGAATGCCTCGACGAAATTTCCGCACGAGGAAAGGGCTGTTTTGAAGTTCTCGATATCCCGGCGCATCGCGGAATGTCCCCGGTAGCGGATCGGTCCCGTGCATGCGAAGAACCGGATGATGTTGGCATCGTCGGGCTTCTTTCCCGACGGCAAATCCGGCATCCACGCGCTCGCCTCGATCCGGTGATAGGCGCGCTGAAATCCGCGGAACTGCTGATTGCGCAGGACAAACCAGTCCGACTTGGGCTCGTCGCTCGGCTGCAGTCCTTCGAGCCGCTCCCACACATAGCCCATCCAACTGCTCTTGGCGTACTCCCCGTCGCTGGGAACATCGATGCCGGTTTCGGATTGCGCGCGAACCACGGCCGCCACGCCCGAGGCCAGCTCGCGCTCGAGCGCGTCGCGATCGAACGCCTCTCCCATCGCCTCCGCCCGCATCGCGTCGATAATCGGAGGCGTCTTCACGAGACTGCCGACGTGGGTGGTGAGGATCCGATTGCTGCTGCGCTGCATGACGATTCCTCCTTCGGAGCGGTTCGCTCCCGAAAGTTCACCAGCTATCTATGAACGGGTATTTTTTGGCGGTTCGCCGCGCGGGTGGCGGAGTCGAGCGAAGAGTCGCGATGATCCATCGGCGCGTGTCGGCGGGGTCGATCACGTCGTCGAGGAAGAAGTGGGATGCGTTGTTGAGGGCTTTGCCGCCGCGATACATTTTGGCGACCATCTCATCGAATGCTTTCCTGCGTTCCAGGGGGTCGGCAATCGCCGCCAGTTCCTTGCGATAGCCGAGCTTCGCCGCGCCCTCCAGCGCCATCGGCCCGAATTCGCCCGTCGGCCACGAGATCATCGCCTTCGGGATGTCCGGCGCTCCGCCCTGCATCGCGTTGGCGCCGAGGCCGTAGGCCTTGCGCAGCACGATGGTCGCGAAGGGGACGGTGACATTGGCGCCCGCCAGGAACATCCGCGACGAGTGCCGCACGAGCGCGCTCTTCTCCGCCTCCGGTCCGACCATGATTCCCGGTGTGTCGCACAGGTAAACCAGCGGGATGTCGAAGGCGTCGCACAGGGTGATGAAGCGGGCGGCCTTGTCGGCGCCGTCGCTGTCGATCGCTCCCGCCAGATGCATCGGATTGTTCGCGACGATCCCGACGGGACGGCCTTCGATCCTCGCAAGCGCCGTGATGGTCGTGCGCCCGAAATGGGGGCGGAGTTCCAGCACCGAATCCTTGTCCGCCATTGTTGCGATCGCCTTGCGGATGTCGTAGGCGCGCAGGCGGTTTTCGGGGACGATATTTCGCAGCAGCCGCTGATCGGCGCATTCGTACTCCTCGATCGCCCCCTGAAAGTAGGACAGATACTTGCGCGCGATTCTGACCGCCTCCGCCTCGTCCGCGGCTATCATGTCGATCACCCCGTTCGGCGCTTGGACGTCGACCGGGCCAATCTGCTCGGGGCGAAATACCCCGAGCCCGCCGCTCTCGATCATCGCCGGACCGCCCATCCCGATGTTCGAATTCCGGCACGCGATCACCACGTCGCAGCACCCGAGCATCGAGGCGTTTCCCGCAAAGCATCGCCCCGAGACGATCCCGACCAGCGGGACAAGCGCGCTCAGCTTCGGAAAGTCGTGAAAGGTGCGGGTCTGGAAATGGCCGTCGGTGTCGCCCGGGCGTCCCCCGCCGCCTTCGGCGAACAGCACGACCGGCAGCATGAAATCGCGCGCGAACTCGATCATCCTGTCGGTCTTACGATGGTTCAGGTGGCCCTGGGTGCCGGCAAGGACCGTGAAGTCGTATGCCATCACCACGCAATGCGCCCGGTCGCGCCCGAATTTGTCGGCGTTGATGGTGGCGTGGCCGCATATGAAGCCGTCCGCCGGCGTGTTCCTGATCAGGTCTTCGACGGTTCGGCGCCGCCGCTGCGCCGCGATTGCGAGAGCGCCGTATTCGACGAAGGAACCGGGGTCGCAGAGATCCTCCACATTCTCGCGCGCCGTGCGCTGCCCGGTCCTGCGGCGACGGGCGACGGCCTCGGGCCGGGCGGCATCGAGGGTTATCTCGTGCCGCGCCATCACCTCCGCCAAATCGGGCCGCACGTATTCGAGATCGACGCGCGTGGCGCTTGCTTCCAGGGAGGAATCGACCTCGCGCTCCTCGATGAAGACAAGGGGGCAGCCTTCGGGCACGGTGTCTCCTGCCGCCACGTCGATACGCCGGACGATTCCGCTCGCCGGCGCTTCGATCACGTGCTCCATCTTCATCGCTTCGATCACGACGATCTGTTGGCCTTGTGCTACTCGCGCGCCGACCGCGACGTCGACCGAGACTATCGTCCCCTGCATCGGCGCGATGACCGCCGTCGTTCCGTCGGGGCCGCCGGCGTGGGCGGTCGTCGCGCCCAAATCGAGGCGCGCGGGCGCGGCTTCGACCGGCGCCGATTTCCCGAGTTCGAGCACCGCAAGCGGATCCACCTGGTCGACTTTCGCGCCTATCGCCGGCCTCGGACCGCGCCAGTCGGGCGACTTCTCTCGCTCCGAGATCGACGGGGATGCGGCCGCCAGCTCGGCGGCTTTTTCCTCGATGAATCCGGTGTGGATGCGGTTGGCGGCGAAATCGGGATGGTTCACGACGGCGCGAAGAAAGCCGAGATTGGTCGGGACGCCTTCGATTCGGAACCGGCCCAGCGCCCGGCTCGCCTTGCGGAGGGCATCGGCGAAATCCGGCGATGCGGAATGGACGATCAATTTCGCGAGCAGCGAATCGAATCGCGGGTTCATCGCGAAGCCCGATCGCGCGTGCGAATCCACCCTGATTCCCGGACCCGAGGGAGGCTCGAACACGGCCAGAGTTCCGCTCGATGGCCGCGCGCTTCCGTCCGCCGCCATCGACTCCGCGTTTATCCTTAGCTGAATCGCCCATCCGCGCGGCCGTGGAGCTTCCGGCGAGCCGAGACCCAGTTCGGCCACCGTCCGTCCCATCGCGATCTCTATCTGCGCCAGCACGAGGTCGACGCCGGTCACCTGCTCGGTAACGGTGTGTTCGACCTGGAGACGCGGATTGGCTTCGATAAAGGCAAAGGAAGAGTCCTGCGAATCGACGAGGAATTCGAACGTGCCGAGGTTTTCGTATTTGACGTGCCGCGCCATCGCGAGCGCCGCCTCGACAAGCTTCTCGCGCATCGCCTCGTCGATTCCCGGGCTGGGCGCGATCTCGATTAGCTTCTGATGGCGGCGCTGGATGGTGCATTCGCGCTCCCAGAGATGGGTCACGTTGCCGGCGCGGTCGCCGATAATCTGCACTTCGACGTGGCGCGCCGCCGGCATCATCCGCTCCACGTACACTGCATCGTTCCCGAAAGCGGCCCGAGCTTCCGATTGGCAGCGAACGTACGATTGCTCGAGTTCCTCGAGCTTCCGCACCACCCGCATCCCTCGTCCTCCGCCTCCGGCAACCGCCTTGATCACGACGGGCCGCCCGCCCTCGGAAGCGAAGAATGTCCTAGCGTCGTCGAGCGTGGCGGCGCCGTCGGAGGCGGGCAGGACCGGAACGCCGGTTCGCCGGGCGGTCTGCCGAGCGCGCACCTTGTCGCCGAAGAGATCGAGCAACTCCGGCCGCGGCCCGACGAAGATGATCCCGTTTTCCAGGCATCGCCGCGCGAAGGCCGCATTCTCGCTGAGAAAACCGTAGCCCGGATGGATCGCGTTGCATCGCGCATCGAGCGCCGCGGCCACAATCCCCTCCGCATCCATGTAGGCGGCGGGTCCGGAACCGGAAAGCGCGACCGCCGCGTCCGCGCTTGCGACGTGCGGCGAGTCGGAATCGTCCTTCGAAAACACGGCCACCGTGCGAATTCCAAGCGATGCGGCGGCTTCGATCACACGGATCGCGATTTCGCCGCGGTTTGCGATCATCAGGGTGATGGAGCTTTGAGACGGCATATTTCCCGGCGGATGCTGCGATGTCTGACCTCGGTCGGTGGTGAGTATGCTCGGTTACGGGGTTACGATGTCAAGCAGCGGGTCGCTCGTATATTCTCCTTGGGGGTGTCGGGACGCGGCACGGACCGGGCGCGCCGAAGCACGCGTTGCCGAAGATGCGGGATCATGGCCGATCAGGTGATCGTCGCCAGGATGAACGAAGAGCAGATCGCGTCGGCTGTCGAGTTGCTCGCGCGGCAGCTCAACCGCGAGCCATTCGCTCCATCCTTCGGATCTGACCCGGTTCAAAGGATGAAGACGTTTCGAGCCGGATTCTCCCCATTGATCGAATACTGCCATGCGCACGCGCATCCGCAGGTCGCGACCATCGGCGGCGATCTCGCGGGTCTGGCGCTTTGGATGCCGCCGCACGGCGTTCGCGCATCCGAGGATGAGGAGCGCGAATACGGACTCGACAGGATTCCCGCGATCTTCGGCGATGCCGTCATCCGGTTGCGTCCGCTTGGCGATACACTGCGCGATCTTCACTTGCGCGCGATGGAGGGGATTGCGCATTGGTTTCTCGCGATGATGGTGGTGGATCCGGCGAGAACCGGCGCCGGCATCGGAAGCGCCCTGCTGAGGCCGGTCCTGCCCCGCGCCGACGAGGGCGGACTGCCCTGCTACGCGGACACGATCGTGCCCGATCTGGCGCGATTCTACCTGCGTCACGGATTCGAAGTGCTCCGCGAGGATGTGGAGCTTTCCACCGGAATCCGGTTCTGGACGATGCGCCGGCCGCCGCTGCCCGGCGGCTCCGTTCACCAATGAAGGGCGGGGCGCGCCGTCATCGCGCGGCGGCGCTTGCGGATTTTGCCGCATCGGCGAAATGCGGCATCACTTCGTCGATAAACAGCCGCAGCGAGCGCATCGATTGCTCATGCGTGAGCCCGCCCCAGGCGAAAGCCGGCGCCAGGTAGTTGATGCCCGATTCGGACTGAAGCCGCTCGATCTCCGCGCGCACCGTGGCCGGCGAGCCGACGATTGCCGCGCCCGCCCTGCATGCCACCTCGACGTCGGGGGTGAAGTGGATGGTGGTCGTGAAGAAATCACGCCACAGTTTCTGGATGTTGTCGTGGAAGATCCGGTAGGCGGGTCGCGCCACTTCGAGCGCCGCGCCGTCGCTCTCCGCGATATACACGTGCCGCCCGGCGCCGATCCACGGCGTGTTTACGTGAGGATTCAGATTCCGGTCGCTGTTTCGCGATGTTTCCCACACCTCGCGGAACCGTTCCGCGGAGGCCCTTACCGCCCTGGGCGGACCGAGCGCGACCATGTTCATGCCGCGGCTTGCCGCGAACGCGGCTCGGTCCGGAGAAGCGACGCCGTACCAGAAAGGAGGATTCGGAACCTGCACCGGATGAAGCTCCATCGGAAAGCCGCGCACCTCGAAGTGGCGCCCCCGATGGATTACCCGTTTGCCCCGAAGAAGACTTACGATCAGGTCAAGCGCCTCCTCGAAGATCTCGGCGCTCTCCATGAAGGGGACATTGAAGTAGGCAAGCTCAAACGGAGAGACTCCCCGCCCGACTCCGATTTCGAGCCTGCCGCCGCTCAGGTTGTCGAGCATGCAGATTTCCGTGGCGAGACGGATCGGATTGTAAAGCGGAAGCAGGTAGACGAGCGGTCCGAACCGCAGGCGGCGCGTTCGCTGGCAGAGTGCGGCCAGAAATATTCCCGGCGAGGGCGCCATGCTGAGGGGAGTCGCGTGATGTTCGGCGAGATGGTAGGCGTGGAACCCGGCGGCATCCGCCGCCTCCAGCATCCGGAGCCTTCCTTCGTAGGTCTGACTTAGAGGCTCGTCCGCGCGCCTTTCGATATGGTCGAAGATGCCGAATGTAATCGGGCGCATCGCCGCTCTTTCGCTCGCACCGGCCGGATTCCGCCCCTCCGTCGTCCTTCTCGCGCCGGGCGCAGGCCGCTGTCAAGCGGCCGGGAAAGAGCCTTTCCTTGACGGGTCAAGTCTAATTCTGCTTAGAATTAGAAAACATCCCAGTAGGACGAGCATGGAGGAGTGTCGGCAAGGATGCGGGTCGAACGCCAGCGCGAACTGATCGAACGGTATCTCAAGTTTCGAAGCGAGGAATGGACGGACGTGGCCGAAGCTTGCATGCGCAACCCCGCCTCGGCCTACGTCGATCCGGTCCGCTTCGAGCGCGAGATGAAGGTCCTGTTTCGGGAGCGGCCCGTGCCGGTCGGGCTCGGCGCCGAATGCCCCGAACCGGGTTCCTACCTCGCGACGCGGATCGGCAAGGTGCCCGTCGCGATCGTGAGGCAAACCGACGGTACGCTGCGCGGTTTCGTGAATGCGTGCAGGCATCGCGCAGCCCCCGTGCTTTCAGGATCGGGAAGCGGACTGCGCGCGCTCGTATGCCCCTATCATGCGTGGAGCTACCGGCTTGACGGCGAGCTGCTTGGCCGGCCGCAGGACTGGGGCTTCGAGGACGTCCCGCGCGCGGAATGCAGCCTTCGCCCGATCGCGGTCGCCGAGCGCCACGGACTGATCTACGCGCAGCTTCGCGCGGACGCCGCAATCTCAATCGACGACGTGCTCGAAGGCATGCAGACCGAGATCGCCGAGTACGATCTCGCGAAATACACGCACTTCGAGACGCGCAGCCGGGAATGGAATTTCAACTGGAAGCTGGTGATCGACACCTTCACCGAGCCCTATCACATCCCTTCCCTTCATCGCCGCAGCATCAGCCCCTACTACGACGATCGCCATTCCGTATGGGACACCTACGGGCTTCATCAGCGAACCGTGAACTTCCGCAGAAGCATCGATCGCGAGCTTGCGGAGAAGCCTCCCGAGGAGCGCCGGCTCCTGCCGCATACCACCATCGAATACTTCCTGCTGCCCAACGCGCTCCTCACCCATCAGCTCGATCACGTGGAGTTGTGGCGGGTGACGCCGATTACGGTCGATCGATGCCTGGTCTCGACGAGCCTTTACGCGCCCGAACCTCCCGTCACCGAGTCCGCCAAGAAGCACTGGAAGAAGAACCTCGACATGCTGTTGCAGGTTACCGAGACGGAGGACTTCCCGATGATGGCCGAGATTCACGCGGCGCTTGCCTCGGGAGCGCTTTCCGAAGTGGTGTATGGAAGGATCGAGCCCGCGCTTTCGTTCTTTCATCGGTCGATCAACCGCCTGCTTGAAGGCGCGGCTGCGGGTTGAGCGATGGAGCTGGGAGTTGCGGACAAGGCGGTAGTGGTCACCGGCGGCGCCTCTCACATCGGGCGCGCGATCGTGCTCGGCTTCGCGGCCGAACGCGCGCGCATCGCGATCATCGACAGGGACACCGGGCAGGCAGGAAGAACGGCCGAAACGGCCCGCGCTCGCGGCGCGCCGCTTGTCCGCGTCATCGGCGCCGACCTGACCGACCATCACGAGGCCGACCGCGCCTGCCGCGAGGCGATTCGCGACCTCGGCGGAATCGACATACTTGCCGCCAACGTGGGCGGCAATCGGCCCCAATTCTTCCTCGAAACGCCGCCCGAATCATGGGACCATCTGCTCCATCTGAACTTGAGCGCCGCGATGTCGTGCGTCAGGGCGGTTTTGCCCGCGATGATGAGGCAGGGGGGCGGCTCGATCGTGGCCACCGCCTCCACCGCGGCCTTCGGAGAGCCGCGTCAGAGCGTGTACGCGGCGGCCAAGGCCGGGGTGGTCGCCTTCATCCGCACGATCGCCCTTGAATACGGCCGCTACGGAATCCGCGCGAACCTGGTCGCGCCGGGTCTCGTGCTGCCCGAAGAGGGCGAGGAGCTGGGAGCCGAATCGATCTGGCGCGACCGCGCATCGATCATGAACGATGAGCAGGTTGCCTATGTGGTGAAAAACACCCCGCTTCGACGTCTCTCGACCCCCGATGACATCGCAAGGGCGGTTCTCTTTCTCGCCTCGGACCTCACCGGCCGCCAACTGACGGGACAGATGCTCACGGTGTCCGGGGGATTCGCGATGCGCTGACGATGCGGGAGGCGGTCGAGCGCGGGAGAGAAGCGAAGATGCCGGCAAAGTCGATACATGCGATCGCGCCCGTGCGGCGGCCGCCCGTGAGTTCCCGCGGAGAGCTCAAGCGCAAGCAGATCCTCGATGCCGCCGCGAAGGTGCTCGCCCGCCGCGGCTATGCCGGCACGCAGTTGTCGGAAATCGCGCGCGAGGCCGGCACCCAGGCCGGCAGCCTCTACTACCATTTCGAGTCGCGCGAGGAGCTTCTCGAGGAGGTTCTTCACGAGGGCGTGCGGCAGTCCTTCGCGCGGGTCCGAGCGGTGGTCGCCGCGCTGCCCCGGGACAGCACTTCGCTGGACCGATTGATCGCGGCCCTCCGGGCGCATCTCAGGTTTCAGCTCGTCGAGAGCGACTACGCCCGCGCGGTGGTCCGCACCATCGGCCAATGCCCGGCCGAGATGTGGAGGAGGGTGAATCGGCGCTTTCGCGCCTACGGGAGATTCTTCGACAACCTGATCGCGGCCGCGATGAAATCAGGCGAACTTGATTCGGGCGTGGACAGGCACGCGCTCAGGATGCTGATAATCGGGGCCGCCAACTGGGCTTCGGAATGGTTCCGCAGCGACGGATCGCTTGACGCCGACGAGGTCGGCGACATCCTGATCCGCCTGCTGGTGCGCGGCGCTGGCGTTCGCCGCTGATCGCCGCCGCGCCCGCTACCTCATCAGCTTGAAGCAGGCGCGCACTTCCTTCACGAAGGTCTCGGGCTGCTCGAACGCGGCAAAATGGCCGCCCTTGTCCAGTTCATTGAAATAGACCAGCTTCGAGAAACGCTTCTCCGCCCATCGCTTCGACGTGCGGAAAATCTCCTTCGGAAAGATGGAGCATCCGACCGCAACGTTGACCGGATCCATCGGGACGTTGCGGAAGCTTTCCCAGTAAAGCCGCGCCGACGATGCCGCCGTCCCCGTCAGCCAGTAGATCATCACGTTGTCCAGCAGTTCGTCGCGCGTCAGGACGTTCTCGGGGTGCCCGTTGCAGTCGGTCCAGGACCAGAACTTCTCGAGAATCCACGCCATCTGCCCCACCGGCGAGTCGGTGAGTCCGTACCCGAGCGTCTGCGGGCGCGTGCTCTGCTGCTTCGAGTAGCCGGAATCCCAGTCGTTGTAGTACTGCATCCCGGCGATTGCGGACTTCTCCTTTTCGGTCAGGTCGTTCGAGGTGGCGGGATCGGGCGGCGCGATCGGCATATTCAGATGGATTCCGATGCAGTTGGCCGGGTCCTGGATCCCGATGCACGTCGTCACCATCGCGCCCCAATCGCCGCCCTGCGCCGCGTAGCGCTTGTAGCCGAGCCGCGGCATTAACTCCGACCACGCGCGCGCGATGCGCTGGACGTTCCATCCGGTCCGCGTGGGCTTGTCGGAGAACCCGTATCCCGGCAGGGAGGGGCATACCACGTGAAATGCGTCGGAGGCGGCGCCGCCGAACGCCGTAGGGTTCGTGAGCGGCTCGATCACCTTGTGGAACTCGACGATCGATCCCGGCCATCCGTGCGTGATCACCAGCGGCATCGCATCGGGATGGGGCGAGCGCACGTGGATGAAGTGGATATTGAGGCCGTCGATCTCGGTCCTGAACTGGGGAAAGCGGTTGAGCCGGGCTTCGGTTTCGCGCCAGTTGTATTTCTCAAGCCAGTAGGAGCAGACCTCGCGCGCGTATTCGAGCGGCAATCCCTGCGACCAGTCATCCACACATTCCCGCTCCGGCCATCGCGTCGCCCGAAGCCGGCGCTTCAGATCTTCGAGTTGCTGGTCGGACGCGGAAATCCTGAAAGGAACGATCTCACTTCCCATGGTTCCAAAGCCTCCCCGATTCGCGTCGTCGCTCCGCGAGTGTTACTGGGGTTTCTGCTCGATCAGCTCGATCTTGTAGCCGTTGGGGTCCTCGATGAAGGCGATGACGGTGGTGCCGTGCTGCATCGGGCCGGCTTCGCGCACGACCTTGACGCCCTTCTTCTTGAGCTCCTCGCAGGCCTTGTAGGCGTCGGGGACTCCGATCGCGAGGTGCCCGAAGCCGTTTCCGAGATCGTAGCTTTTGGTGTCCCAGTTGTGGGTGAGCTCGACCACGGTGTTGTCCTTCTCATCGCCGTAGCCGACGAAAGCGAGGGTGAACTTGCCTCCGGGAAAGTCCTGCTTGCGCAGCAGTTTCATCCCGAGCTTTTCGCAATAGAAGTTGAGCGACTCGTTGAGATCGCCCACTCGAATCATCGTGTGCAACAGCCGCATCGGATCCTTCTCCTGTAGAATGTTTCCACCTGCGAAGCGGGCGGGGTCAGCTACAATCCTGGAATGTACTGCGCCTTGAATTGTGTTGGAACAACATTGACGCGCGCAACCGCGAATTGTTCGCCGCCCGCCGCCGACTGAAAACGCAGCAGTCCCGCGATGAATTGCTGCGGATCGCGGGTCGGTATAAGCCGCTCCTCGCTGAGGATCGGGCTCGTGATCTTGAGGGTAAGCTCGCGAGTCTCGCCGGGCGCGATCGCGACGTTGGGCTCCACCTCGAGCCGCCCGACGTAATCGCGCGGTCCCGCGCCCGCCTGCGCTTCGGCATTGCCATTGACGAAGGTGGTCATCGCCATGATGAATTCCTTGAGCGTGATCGGCGCATTGCCGATGTTCTTGGCGCGCACCTTCATTATCAGCGTGTCGGTGCCGTCGTTCCACGATGCGCCCATCGGCTCGACCTCGGCGAGCTTCTCATCCGCCACCAGCGGGCGCGGCGCGAACCAGTCGGTCTGCTGCGGCAGCCGCACCGGATAGCGTCCCGCCACGTAAAACCATCCCGCGATAAGCAGCACGATCGTGACGCCCGCAAACACGTTCATCCACATCTGATCGCGCGGCGTGATAAGCCCGATATCGGGCGCATCCTCGTTGATCCCGATCTGGGTGGTGACGGCGAGATTTGTGACGGTGCGCTTGCTCAGCGTCCAATACAGCATCCATCCCACCCCGATCAGGAAACCGACGAACGACCACCACCACGCGAACGATCCCTCGTAATCCTCGAGGTTAATCGTCGTCCCGCTGAGCAGCGTGACCGGAAAGGTGAAATTCGCGGCCGAAGGCCTGACGTCAACCCATTCGCCCGGCCCGAGCAGGGTGCCGGTCCCCTGGACGGCGATTCCCGGATGAACGTGCCATCGCCCCGGCTCACGCCCCACGATCACCATCTTGAACTGGTATACGCCGCCCCGTTGAACAAAGAACGAGCCCGGCGCCGCCTGCCCGTTGACGATGCGATCCTTGAGGAGGAAGACCGGCCCCGGCACCACCGGCGTGATATAGGCGGTCTCGGGAGGATCGAGCGTGTAGGGCCACGTGTCGAGGACGCGAACGGTTCCGGTGATGGTCACCGGCTCGCCGACCTGGATCACGTTGGGCGTGATTTTCACATCGTAGAATGCGGTGGTCAGGTCCTTCAGGAACGGTTCGTCGCCCGCCTCTCCGTGGGCAAAAGCCGATGCCGGCGCGATTGCGGCGGTAAGGATGAATGCGAGGATCAGGATGAGCCGCTGCCTAGCCATCGCTCCCTCTCCCTATAGCTTTGAGCTGAACCCCCCGGGACTCGCCGCCCGCCGCTCCGATGCGGCGGCGCGCCGGGCGCCTCGGATGCCTGCGGCTATCCGGTCCCGGGCGCGAATTCGATCCGCGCGAGGGCCACAGGACCACCGCCCAGTAGCAGATGAATCCGATCGCGGCTGAGGCGGCGAGAGGACGGCCGAGATCGTCCGGACCCGCCATCCCGCCGTGCGCGAACGCCGCGCCGGCGCTCGCGGCGATCGAGCTTGCCGATGCGAGCGCGCACGCTGCGATATGTCGAATCGGGATGCGCACGACCGACCTCACAGGGTCTTGATGTACCTGCGGATCGGCCATACCGCGAGGTAGCGTCCGATGAACTGGCCGATCCAGTACCCGGCGATCGCGACCGTCCCGCCGAACACCAGCGAAACGTACTGGGTCTCGCCGAGGAAGCTTCTGAGCGCGCCGCGCTCGATGTGCCGCAGATATTCGGGGGTCTGCGATCGGATGTAGGCGATACCCTGGATATCGGCGACCGTCAGGACGTGGTTCATGAAATGGGCCGGCTGCAGATAAGGCGTCAGCGGCACGTAATTGAACGCCCACACGAGCAAGGCCCAGATCGGACCTCCGAACAGGGAGGTCAGGATGAAACTGCGGGTCTTGAGCAGTATCCAGTCAAGAATTATCGCGGCGCCCACTATCGAGATCGGCCATACGAAGCTCAGCGGGTAGTACTCCGCCACGTGCCATTGGAAATACCTGCCAACCCACGCGCACATGAAGAAGCATACCGCCGTGTAGGTGGCGCCGGTCGGAAACCGCCATGCGACCCATTGGATATACTGCAGGGCCGAAGGAATGATTATCGTGGCGAAGGCGGTGATGACCGGCCACCATTGCGGATCCTTCCAGTCGGTCCAGAAGTCCCAGTCACCCGCGAAGAGCTGCTTGGTGATATCTGCCGCGCCGCCCACCACGAAGATGGCGGTGATCCAGAAGACCAGGTCCCACTTGCGATCGATCCACTTGTATTTCTTGTTGAGCAGCGCGCGGAGTTCCAGCCGCCGCTGACGCTCGCCCGCCGCAGTCGTTCCTGCCGCCATGGTCGGCCTCCCCCCGGCGGATCAGTCCGCCACCGCCTGCGCGCGCGCCGAAGTCTGTCCGCCCGCGGTATCCTCTTCGGCCTTTTCGATCTCGAACAGCCGCAGGATGGTTTCGCCCCATACGGCGAACATCCCCGCCGCCAGCCATCCGTAGGCGACGAACGGCCAATGGAAGGGCACGGAGAAGAACTCCTCGGAGACCCACAGGCTGTGGCCCCATTCATTGAATGCCACTTCCATGCATTCGAGCACCGCGGCGCTGATCAGCAGGAAGAACGACCATGGAAAGCCCTTGTCGCGCGAGTACAGTGCCGGAATCCTGTACATCCCGTAGATATACGCTCCCAGCGCCAGCACGACCGAAAGCGGAAAGAAGAAGTAGAACATCGGGATGTGCGTGGGAGTGAGCGCAGTGTCGCGCACGAGCGTCTGATGCCACGCGCCGTCCCAGTTCGGCCAGAAGCTTGCCTCGATATAGATGGACAGGCTGGTGACCCCGATGATGCTCCATAGCACGGCGATCCTGCGGACTTCTTCGGCGCGGGTGAACGGCTCCTGGGCAACCTGCCTCCCCGTCCGCACCAGCCATCCGTACCAGATGCCGGTGAACACGCCGAGCACTATCAACTCTCCCCAGAACAGCGTGCGGTAGTAGAGCGTGAATTCCGGGCTTGCGGAATTCAGTCCGGCGACGAAGGCGTACTTGTAATCCCAGAACCACAGGAAAACATTCGCGCCCATCACCAGTGCCGATCCCCAGAACAGCGACTGCCATCCCACCATCCAGTCGGTCGGGTTGCGTTCGCTGCCGACCGCCGCGCCGCTTCGTTCCGGACGGGGTTCGATTTTTCGCGCCGATGAGCCAGCCATACGAGCACTCCTTGCGGATGCGATTTTTCGGACTGAACTGCTTAAGCGCCTCCGCCATCCATCTGGTTTCTAATCTCCGCCGCCACCACCCTGGTATCCATTGCCATCCCCGCGTATTCGCGCCGCTGCCGCAGATCGGGCCCGAGCATGAACACGCGGGTGATATGATTCGGAGAACCGTCGGGCAGCGGGCGATTGTCGACGCCGAACGCATCGATCACCCGCGCCACATCCGCCGCATCCCCGGTCAGAAAAAGCCATCCGCTCATGTCCGCCTGCATCCCGCGCGCGAGCTTGAGAAGCTCCTCGGGCCCGTCGTGCTCGGGGTCGTTGGTTACGGTTACCAGGACGACCCGCGAGCCGAGTTCAGGTCCGAGCGCGTCGGCAATCTGCCCGAACTTGTTCGTAAGGTTGTCGCATACGCCCGGGCATCCGATATGCACGAAATTGAGCAGAACCACCTTGCCCTTGAGCGAGCTCAGCGCGACCCGCCTGCCATGGGAATCGATCAAGCGGACGTCGGGAAGCGCTCCGGGAGCCTTTGCGGCCCGGCAGGAGGAAAGGGCGATGCCGACCGCAAACAAAGAGCAGGCAAGCAGGACGGCGGCCGCATGTCGGCGTCGGTCGCCCGCTATGGCGCCGAAGCGCCGATAGCGCAGGACCGAAATTGCCACCAGCGCCGCCACGCCCAAGATTAGCATCAGCGGCATCACAAAAGCCCGATACCACGCTCTGACCCGAATGGGAAACGAATACTCGGTCGCTTTTTGGCCCTCGCTCTGACCGATGGAGACCCGCGCCTCGTAGCGCATCCCATCGGCCAGTTCGAGCTGCGTATCGACCACCCCGCGCCGGTAAACCGCCGGCGGGACCTCAAGCACCGTGCGGCGCGATCCGTCGGAAGCGATGGCGTCGACAGTCACGCCGATGGGCACCCTGCGGAGGTCGTCGCCAATCGTATCGAGCACGAAAACCGTGTTCCCGGCGCGCGGCACCTCGTCGCAGTATTCCGCATCGGGGTCGAACTGCGGCTGAAACAGGGTGATATGGAGCATCGAGGCGCCAAGCCTGCGCTCGCAGGGATCGTTGGGGCCGCCGAACTTGTGCGAAAAAGCGGGCGACGAAACCGCCGAAACGGCAAGGAAAATCAGGGCAACAAGCCCCGGCCTGCGCGGCCGGATTCTCCCCCCGATATCAGCCTTCCATCTCATTCGGAATCAAGTGAAGCGCCTTGCCGTCATGTGCGGCTATCAGCCATCGTACGTTCGTCTTCATGGCGGCCTGCTTCAAACGGCCGATTTCACGCGCGCCGATGCCAGAGCCTCCGCCCTTCAACTGAATCAGCCTCACTTCGAGTACGTCAGACTCAGCCCGGCGGAGTCTGAAGGCAACCGCATCAATGATTCCCGTCCGCGGTGCGCCTGTGACTCCCTCGAAGAAAACGACCCGCCATCCGCGCATCGAAAGGAAGATACGGAGGGCCTTCTTGCTGGCGCTCTCTGCGGCTCTGGCACGCAGGAGGGCGGTCATGCGCTTTCTCTTTAGCGCGGCTTTGAAGCCGGCCAGCCGGCGCTTTCTCGTGAGCGCGGCTTTCTGGCCGGGGGACAATGCTGTGGTCACTGCCTGAGAACTTTTAACCGGCATAGGCGGTCACTTCCGCGCCCCCGATGCCCCCAAATCACAGGTTGCGCTTGGTGCATTGGTCGGCGATGTAATCCGCCTGGCGAAGAGCGAGCGTCACGATCGTGAGCGTGGGATTCTCGGCCGCGCTGCTGCTGAACTGGCTTCCGTCGGAGATGAACAGGTTGGCGACATCGTGCGTCTGTCCCCACTTGTTGCACACCCCTTCCGACGGCTTCTCGCTTTGCCAGCAGGTGCCCAGGTTGTGCGTGGACGGATAGGGAGGCACCGCCACCGTCCGCACCGCTCCCACCGCCTCGTAAACGGCCGCGCCGCGCTTGTACGCGTACGATCGCATCGCAAGGTCATTGGGATGGTCGTCGTAGTGAACGTTGGGAACCGGCAATCCGAACTGATCTTTTTCCGAGGGATTGAGCGTGACGGCGTTGGTTTCCTGCGGCATGTCCTCGCCGACGATCCACATCCCGGCCATGTTCGGATAGTCGTCGAGAAGATTCGCGTAGTCTTCTCCCCACGCGCCTGGGCTTAGGAATGCGGCCGCGAAAGGCAGGCCGAGCGAGATGGTTTCGAGTTCGAAACCGCCGGTAAAGCCGCGCCGCGTGTCGAGCCCCGCCTCGTCCTGGATAATCCCCGCCATCACCGTCCCCCTGTACATATGGACCGGCTGCTTGAACACGCCGAAGACCGAGCCGGTGGTGTGGCGCATGTAGTTTCGTCCGACCTGCCCCGAGGAATTCGCAAGTCCGTGGGGGAACGTCGAGGAGTGGGAATTCAGCAGCAGGCGCGGGGTTTCGATCGAATTGGCCGCCACGCACACTATCCTGGCCTTCTGGAACTGATGGTTTCCGTTGTGGTCCGCGTACAACACTCCGGTCGCGCGCCCGCGGCTGTCGTGCTGGATCTGCAGGGCCATCGCTTCCGTCCTGAGGTCCAGCTTTCCGGTGGCTTCGGCGGCGGGAATCTCCGTGTAGAGCGTGGACCATTTCGCTCCCGACTTGCATCCCTGAAAGCAGAAGCCGAGCTGCCAGCAGGCCGAACGTCCATCGCGCGGCCGGCTGTTTATCGCCATCCGCCCCGTGTTCACCGTCTTGTATCCGACGCGCACGGCGCCGTTGTACATGACCTTGAAGTTGTTGTTGCCGGGAAGGCCGGGAATGTCGTTGGTCCGCGTCACCCCCATCCGATCCTCGGCCTTGGCGTAGTACGGCTCGAGTTCGGCGAGCGAGAGCGGCCAATCGATCAGGTTGGCGCCCTTGATATTGGAGTAGTGGGTGCGCGCCTTGAACTCATGCTCCTGCAGGCGCAGCGAGGCGCCGGCCCAATGGACGGTCGTGCCGCCGACGGTCTTGCAGATCCACGCCGGGAGATTCGGAAAGTCCTTCGCGATTCGCCATGTTCCCGAGGTGGTGCGCTTGTCGAGCCATGCGAGCTGGTTGAAGGCGAACCATTCCTCGTTGCGAAAGGTCGCCGGCGACTGGCGCTGTCCAGCTTCCAGCAGGACAACCTTGAAGCCCTTGTGGCACAATTCGTTGGCCAACGTGCCGCCGCCCGCGCCGGAGCCGACGATCACGATCACGGAGTCATCGCCGAGTTCGTATCGAGCCATCGCGCGCATCCTCCCTCAGGCGGGCTTCGGGCTTGCGGATTCCGGGGGGTCGGGCAGCCAGGCGAGATCGTCGAATCCGCGCTTGATATAGCCGCCGAACTTGTAGGCCGGGCCCTGGTAGCCGATGACCTTCCATACCGCCGGGTCGCTGTAGAAGGTCTGAAGCTCTATCGTGCGGATTTTCTGGAAGAACGCGCTGTTCTCGATTCGCTTGAGCGCCGCCGTCTGTTCCGCCTCGGCCATCTCGACAAACCGCCGTCCCCCCGCATCCAGCATCGCGATTCCCTCGCGAACCAGCTTTGCCACTCCCGCATCGCTCTTCGCGGCGGAATCGATGTCGCGCACGACGCTCCAGTAGGGGCCGTCATCGATCCGGCGATGGGGAAAAATCCGCCGGGTCATCTTGAGCAGGGTTTCGGCCTGATGGGGATCGAGGGTGTGAAGCTGCGGCTCGGCAGCGGCGATCTCGGCAACCCCGGAAGCGGCAGCCGCAGTGCCCATCACGACCACGGCGCCGGCCTTGAGAAACTCCCGTCTCTTCATTGTCGCGCATCCTCCGTATGTCCGGGCGACGGGGTCACTTGCCCCACGCGCGAATTTGTTTCACCAGCGCGGCCACGACGTCGGGACGCTCGGCGAGGTCCGGATTCGCCGGCATCGAGGCGCTCAATCCCACCGCGGAGCCTCCGAGCACGATGGCGCGGCGAAGCGTCTCATCGCTGACCGATTGCTGCCATTTGCGATCGTGAAAGTCGCGTGGCTGCGGACTGAGGCTGCCGGCCGCGGGACCCTGCCCGTCGCCGTTCTCGCCGTGGCATACCGCGCATCGATCCTCCATCACCGCCCGCGCATCCGAAGCGGGCGTGGAATCCGCGGCGCGGGCGGGCAGGGCGGCGGCGATTGCGGCGGCGCACAACATAATCGACGCGGATTTGCGGACCCCACCCACGCGACCCTCATTAGTCGCTCGAATGCCAATCCGTCAAGTTGACCTGCCGCTCCGTCCGCCCGCCGCCTGGAATTGCGACGCCCACTCGGATAAACGACGGGCATGGCGGATTCCTCCAGCGAAATCGAACGGGAACTCGTGGCCTTCTACCGGGCGTACATCGATCTGTTCAATTCAGAGCGAGCCGACCGATTCATGGATTACTTCGCCCGTCGATACGCCTCGATAAGCGGAGCGCGCGGGATGCTCGCGATCGACAACGATCCGCAGCGCGCCGACGCGGGACGTATCTTCGAAGGGCTCAAGGCGCGCGGATGGGTTCGCTCGGAGATCGTCTCGCTCAGGACCTGGGCGATGGATGAGAATCTCGGAATGATTGTGGCGGAAGTGAACCGCGTTAGAGCGGACAACTCGATCCTGGAAACCGTGCGCGCCTGCTATATCGCCCGCCGCGAGGCTAGCTCATGGAAGATCGTCGCGATCAGCGAGATAAAGCCGCCCTACCAGGGTCCGGGCGGCGGCGCCGAATAGCGTTGCCCGCCCCGGAAATCAGGCCACCGGGTCCAGTGTCCGCCAGGTGAAGACGACCTGTCCGCCTGCCACGTAGCAGTCGAGGTCGTAATGGGGCCGTCCGGCGGCCTCGCGCGCCCTGCGGAAATTCTCGACCGCGCGATGCATCGCGTCGGGCGTCGGCACATCGACGCCCTTGTTCATCCGCTGCGCGGTGACCGCGGAACCGAGATCGACCGCGATGCAGTTCACGCCGTTATGCTGATCGAGCGCGCCCGTCCCGAACGCGGAGCATCGCAGGCACAGAACCACGGGCCCCCGTTCGCCCACTTCAGGCTTGGAGAAGAATTCGTGTTCAAGCCTGGCAAGCCCGATTGCGCATTCGTTCCAGGCTTCGCGGGCGCGCTCCGCCGAAAAGCGCCGGATCGCCCGCGCCAGCTCGCGCATCAGCAGATCCCCCGAGCGGGGCGCGAGCGCCACGATCGCATCGTCCTCGACCCTTGCTATCGATCCCAGTTGCCGGGTCAGGAACTGTCTGAGGTTTATCGGCAGGCGGCTGCCCAGCGGAAGGCGGGCTGGTTCCCACTGTTCCGGTTCGGATTGCTGCGGCCGGGAGCGGCGCGAGAACGGCCGGGGCGACCCGGTCGGAGCGAGCGATGCCAGCCGCTCGAGCGGGGTTGGCGCGCCGTAGGCGAATCTCGATACGTGCGGATTTCGATGAACGAGCGGACCGTTGCGCACGGGTTCAACCTCCCTTAGCTCGACGCCTTGGTCGTCTGCCTGTGGGATCCGACGGAAGCAGGCCGCGGCGATCCCCGCCCCGCGCGGACCACCGGTCGCGCGGAGCGGTCAATCATCGACAATTTGCGGCAAATTAACCGTGAACGCCGCCACGCGACTGATCCGCGGCGGCGGATTCGGACACGACGCGAATCACAATGGAAGGCGTCTCGGCCCGGGTCAGACGCGATACTTCCCCCGCTTCGAGCGCCACAACCAACCTGCGCCATGCGCAGAGTCTCTTCCCATCAGCCCATCAGCCCGCTCAGTATTGCCGACCCCCTGCCTGCCCCAAGTTCCCCACACAAACCAAGCAGCGGCTCGATGGATTCCTGCGCACGCTTCGAGACCCGGAGCCGAATCGATGAGAGTCTCGAAGGGTGCGACGTTAATCAGGCCAACGGCTTTCGCTCGTGACTACGGGTTCTGTTTAGCGCGCGGTTGCGGGTCGAGCAACTATTGAACGATCGATTAATTAAAAAGATTTCCTTGACAATCGGAGCTACGCGTGACCTTTTTGGGTTCGAGCCGGACCTCGATTCACGATGCGGTATGAGGAACGCTTATGAACCTCAATTCGATTTTCTCCACCCCAATCACGCGTCGCCTGAACATAAAATATCCCGTCTTTCAGGCCGGGATGGGCTTTGTTGCGCATGCCGAACTCGCCGCCGCCGTCTCCAACGCCGGCGGTCTGGGATGCATAGGGTCGGGCTCGATGAGCGCCCGCGAATTAAAGGAACAAATCCAACGATGCCGTGATCTGACGGACCGGCCCTTCGGCGTCGATATCCTTTTCGCCGAGGTCAAGGCCGACCCCAGAAATCCGACCGTCGTCCGCTATGCCTCCAACGTGCAGAAGCTCATCGATGTGACCTTCGAGGAAAACATCCCCGTCATCGTCTCCGGCCTCGGCAATCCCGCCGGAATCGTCCCTCAAGCGCGCAAGGCGGGAGTGGTCGTGATGTCGCTGTGCGGCAACGTCAAACAGGCGCGCCGCCTTGAAGCATCGGGCGTCGATGTGATCATCGCGCAGGGACACGAGGCGGGCGGTCATACCGGAAGAATCGGAACGATGACGCTGGTGCCGCAGATCGTCGATGCGGTCCGCGTGCCAGTGCTTGCCGCCGGCGGTCTCGCCGACGGCCGCGGCCTGCTCGCCGCCCTCGCGCTCGGCGCCGAGGGCGTATGGCTCGGCAGCCGCTTTGTCGCCTCCGTCGAGGCCTACGCCCACGTCAACTACAAGAGCAAGATCGTGGAGATAGACGAAGAGGGGACCACGGTCACGCGATGCCATTCCGGAAAGCCCTGCCGCCTCATCCGAAACAAGTTCACCGATTCATGGGTGGGGCGCGAGGCCGAAATCAAACCCTTTCCCATCCAGTCGGTCGAGTACGGATTCCCGCTTGCCGAGAAGGCCCGCTACGAAGGCAGGATCGAGGAGGGCGGGATGGCGTGCGGGCAAAGCGCGGGCCTTATCCGCTCGATCAAGCCCGCCGGACAAATCGTCCGCGACGTCATGGCCGAGGCGCAGGCCGCGCTCGAGGAGCGGTTTATGGGAATGAAGAAATCCGAGGCGGCCTGAGTCGCGCTTCCCGCTACTCGGCGTGCGCCGGAAGATTGCGGCGATCGCGCTGCAGAAACAGAAACGACGGGATCATCAGGAGCATCAGCACCGCGAGCATCTTGTAGATGTCGTTGAACGACAGCATCATCGCCTGCCGCTGAATCAGCCCGTACACCATCGCCATCCCGTGCCGCTGGCCCATCGCAAGCTGATGAGCCAGGTCGAAACCGCGCGCCCCCGGCGTTCTCATGTGCGACAGCGTGAAGATCGACACATGCTCCACGAGATAGCTCTGGCGCACCTGCTGGCGATGGATCAGGAGGGTGGTCAGGTACGAAGTTCCGATCGCGGCGCCGAGGTTGCGGGTCACCGAATAGAGACTCGCCGCCCGCTGCATCTTGAACTTCTCCATCGAACTCAACGCCGCCGCCGAAAGGCCCGGGAACACCAGCCCCGTCCCGACTCCCTGCACCACCATCGGCCACACGATCCTGAAGGTGTCCGATTGCAGGTTGAGCCCCGCCATCTCCCACATCGCGAATGCCACCAGGAAGAACCCGATGCCGATGAGCGGGCGATAGTCGATTCCGCGCCGCGCCAGCGACCCCAACAGCAGCATCGAGAACATCGTGCCGAACCCCCGCGGCGCCATCGCAAGCCCCGCCTTCGACGCCGTGTAGCCGAGGAGCTCCTGCAGGAAGACGGGGTTCAGTATTCCCGTGCCGTAGAGCGTGAAGGTCAGGAAGATCACCAGCGTCACCGGCAGCGTGAAGCGCATGTCCTTCAGAATGCCGAGATCGACGACCGGATCCTCGACGCGCGTTTCGTGGAAGATCAGCAGAACCAGCGCGCCGATGGCGGCGGCCGTGTACCAGCATACCCACGCGCTCTGGAACCAGTCGGCCCGCTCGCCCCGATCGAGCACGATCTCGCCGAGCCCGAGCGTCACGATCAGGCACAGGATGCCGACGAAGTCGATGCGGCCGCGCCAGCGCTCGCGCATGTAGGGCGGGTCATCGACAAACCGCATCACCATGAAAGCGGCGATCGTGCCGATCGGGACGTTGATATAGAAATTCCACCGCCAGCTCCACGCATCGGTGATCCATCCGCCGACCGTCGGTCCCATGATCGGCGCCACCATCATCCCGATTCCCCACACCGCCATCGCCATCGCCTGTTCGCGCGGCGGGAAGGTCTCCATCAGGATCGCCTGCGACAGCGGCATCATCGCGGCTCCCGCCGCTCCCTGCGCGAGCCGGAACAGAACGATCTGGTTGAGGGACTGGGCGACGCCGCATAATGCCGACGACGCCACGAACATCGCGATCGAGATGACGAAATACTTCTTGCGGCCAAAACGCTCCGCTATCCAGCCGGTCATCGGGATCATGATTCCGGCCGCCACCAGGTAGCTGGTCACCACCCAGGCGATTTCGTCCACGCTCGCCGAGAAGCTCCCCTGCATGTGCGGCAGCGAGACATTGACGATCGAGCTGTCCAGAACCTCGAGCACCGTCCCAAGCATCACGGACAGCGCGATGATCCACTTCCGCGCGGCGGAAAACTCGTGGGAATCATGCAGCGCCGCGGATGCGGCTGGTTGAGCGGCAGCCATAGGTAGCCGAAAGGCGTCATGAAACTAGCCCAAGCGGCGTCAGGCTCGCAAAGGACTGGAGGACCGCCCAAAGTCAGCGGCGGTTGAGGCCGTGAAAGCGCGGGCGGCGCCAAAGGGTGCCGCCCGCGTCATCGTGGAGATGGGGCGATGGGTCTCTTCACTTTGCGGCGCTGGTGTACGCTTCGAGACGATACCCGTCCGGATCCACCACGAAAGCCGCATAGTAGTTCTCGCCGTAGTCCGCGCGCAGACCCGGCTTGCCGTTGTCGCGCCCGCCAGACTCAAGCGCCGCCCCGTGAAACGCATCCACCTCCGAGCGCTTTGCCGCGTCGAAACAGAAATGCAGTCCCGATGCGTCGTCGGGGGGAACCGGATGCTTCGCGGCCAGCAGCCACAACTGCGGCTCCTTCGCGCCGTAGCCGAGATATTCCGAGCCCTCGACCAGGCACTTGTAGCCGAGCGGCTTCAGCGCCGCATCGTAAAAGCGCCGCGAGCGGGCGAGATCCTTAACTCCAATCGACACGTGGCTGAGCATTGATGAATTCCTCCTCGGTATGGCCGCCGGTCTAACCGGCATGATGGTTAGAGAATCACCGCGGCGCTTTTGTGTCAACCCTCATGATGGTTAGAATGGGGTCGTGAACATCCGCTTCCCCAAAGCCGCGATCGTTGTCGCGGCGCGCCGCGACCTCTGCCTCGACTTCGCCAACACCCTGTTCTGGCGCGGGAGCACGCGCGAAGAGACGATGCGCGGATTCCCCGATCTGATCGCGTGGTGCGCGAACAACGGCCTTCTCGAACGCGAGGCCGCGGATCGCATCGCGCGATGGTCCGAGCGGCGGGCCGACGAGGCGGCCGAAATCTTCAGGGACGCGATCGACACGCGCGAGGTCATCTACCGGATTCTCTTCGCGATTGCCGAGGGCAGGACGCCGGAAGCGAGCGATGTGGCCGCGTTGAACCGCGCGCTCGACCGCGCTCCCGTTCGCCGCGCGCTCGCGCATCGCGATGGCGGCTTCGGATGGAGGATGGAAGCGGCCGCCGCGCCGGCATCGAGCATCCTCGCCCCCGTGCTGTGGTCTGCCGCCGATCTGATAGTGGGCGGCGCCGGGGCGCGGCTCAGGCGCTGCGCGAACAACAAGTGCCTGTGGCTGTTTTTGGATGAAAGCAGGAACGGCAGCCGGCGATGGTGTTCGATGCAGGCGTGCGGCAATCGCGCGAAAGCCCATC
>Ga0070741_10002849_pt1 | contig 44902 bp, 40 predicted proteins | sample Coa_R1_4_FD_66440 | JGI IMG/M metagenome (GOLD analysis project Ga0070741, IMG submission 66440) | Surface soil microbial communities from Centralia Pennsylvania, which are recovering from an underground coalmine fire - Coalmine... | ecosystem: Environmental > Terrestrial > Soil > Unclassified ... | reverse complement strand
CGAGCACACCTCGACGCTGCTCAAGACGCACATCTCGCACCTGCGGGCCAAGCTGGGGCTGAGTGCCACCCAGCCCGGCGGGATCAAGGCCGTCCTCGGCGTCGGCTACTGCCTCACTCGTGCACAGTAGATTGCTCGCCGCCGGCATAGGCGGTACGGCCATGTCCATGCCCGCGGACCCGCGCGTCCCGATAACGTGTAGTCGGCCACTCGCCGCCGGCACCGCCGGTACGGCGGGAGGCCATCGGCCGCACGTCCGCACGTCACTATGACGCCAACATGTCAGCGCCTGGAGCGCTGAGATCGGCCGGAGCGTGCTCGAGCAGCGGGAGCTGCTGGCTGCTCGGCGGCTGCGCCTGGGTCGCTCGGTGGCAGAGGCGGGGCCGTGGCCGCCGCCAGCACTCGGCGAACGGTGCTGACCAGCGTGCGGACGTTGAACGGCTTGGCAAGCACGGCCGCCGCCAGCTGGCGGCGTTCTGGTGTGAGCGAGTCCGGAAGCGCCGACAAGACGACAATGGGGATGTGCTGCGTGCGCGGATCGGCTTTGAGGTCGGTGAGGAAGGCAGCCCCGGAGCGATAGGGTAGGCCGAGATCGAGGATGATCACCTCCGGCGAGAGCTGCCGCAGCAGAGAGGCCGCGCCAAGCACCGATTCCGTGGCCACCACCTCAAAGCCCTCGGCGCCAAACAGGTCAACGAGCATATCGACGGTCGTTCGGTCATCCTCCACGATGAGCATCCGATGCCGGTCGGCCCGTGGCGAGCGCTGCCGGTTCTCCGGCTCGTGCTGGCTCGCCTGGGGCAGGAGGCCGGTATCAGCAACAGCCGCGGCTGCTCTCCCTCGGCTGGGACTCCCCTGAGTATCTGGATCGCGCACGTGGCCTCCTAAGCAAAGAAAAAAGGAAGTGGTAGAAGTCGTGATCATTGGCGATAATCGTAGCTCCCCGGCGCCGGCTAGGCAGTGAACAGATGGTACCTCGCGCCGGCTGCTCAAGCTACCGTTCGGCTGCCGGCAAGCGTGCCTCAACCGCTCTTCAACCAGGCATTGACGGGGAGGACCACGCAGTGGCGTACGGTTGACCGTTACCCATAGGGCACCAAGACGGCATGCAAGTACCACTGCTTAATCCCCGCGCCCAGCACCAGTCAATCCAGCACGAGATCCTGCCGGCGGTGCAGGAGGTCCTCAATAGCAACGAGCTGCTCCTTGGCCCCAACGTGCGCGCCTTGGAAGCGGAGTTTGCGACCTACTGCCGGACACGCTTCGCAGTCGCTGTGGGATCGGGTACCGACGCGCTCTCGCTAGCGCTGCGCGCCTGTGGCATCGGGCCCGGCGACGAGGTGATCACCGTGGCACACACCGACTTCGCCACCATCGAGGCAATCGCCCGGATCGGCGCGGTGCCGGTCTTCGTCGACGTCGAGCCGGCCACCTACACGCTGGACCCGGCTCGCATCAAGCCGGCAATCTCGGCCCGCACGCGCGCGATTGTGCCGGTGCATCTCTACGGGCAGACGGCCGAGATGGATGCAATCATGGAAATCGCCCAGAGCCAGGGGCTCGTCGTCGTGGCCGACGCCTGCCAGGCACACGGCGCCGAGTACTGGGGGCGCCACGCCGGCAGTATCGGGGATGCAGCCGCGTTCAGCTTTGGCAGCACGGCAAACCTCAGTGCCTGCGGTGATGGAGGGGTCGTTACCACGAACTCCCGCGCCATTGCCGATGCGGTGCGCCTGCTGCGCAACCATGGATCGGCCGACGGACAGCATCAGGAGCTGGGCTGCAGCTCACGCCTCGACGAGCTGCAGGCGGCCATTCTGCGAGTCAAGCTGCGGCACCTCGACGACTGGAATGAGCGGCGCCGTGCACATGCGGCGGCCTACAACGCGTTGCTTGAGAGGCTCGACCTGGAGCTACCGTTCGTGCGGGAGGGCGTGAAGCACGTCTATAACGCCTACATCGTTCAGACGCCGGATGGCCAGCGTGACCACATCCGCGAGGGGCTGGCAGATCGCGGTGTCGATACGGGAGCCCCCGGCGCGCTGCCGGCACACCGGCAGCCGGCTGTCCAGGGCCTTGGCCGTGTGGCCGGCGAGCTCGCCGTAACCCGCGCGCTGGCACGGCGTATCCTTTCATTGCCGATCTATCCAGAGCTGGAGCCCCAGGAACGCGCCTACGTCGCGGCGTGCGTGCAGGCATGCCTGGTCCATGAGGCGCAGGTGCAGCTCCAGGTGCCGGTGTGAATGGCCGCCGGCAGAGCGGTGATGCCTCCACGCCGGCACTCGGACCGGCATAATCCCCTGGTAAGGACCTATGCCTCCCGGCCGGCTCGCATCAGTGCTCGTGGCTGTGGCGTTCCTCTGCATCGCCGCCGGCCTGGCGACGCCATCCATTCGCGAGGCGGCTATTGTGATCGGCCTCTTTTTTGTCTTCCTCGCCGGAGGGGTTCTCAACTGGGACCGGCGCGGCGGCCATTGAGCCATCCTGCACGGCCGGCCAGTAAGTTGGCGTCCCACACCTGGCGGGGCCCTCAGCTGGGACCGGCGCGGCGGCCATTGCGCCATTGGAGCCATGAGCGATCGCGGAGGTGTGAGCCAGACGGGCTGTACTCACTCACTCACATCTCGCCGCCGTAGATGCGCTCCAGATCGAAGTGCTCGCGCAGGTAGTCGCCGGCGGCGCGGAGCTTCCAGAAGAGCTCGCTATCGAGCACGTGCACCAGATCCAGATCCCCGAGCGCGACGGCGCGCCGGTGGACCAGGGAGAGCAGGCGCTCCGCCTCGTTGAGGTCGGCGAGCATCTGGCCCACGATCTGGAGCTCGGCCTGACTGTCGATTGGTCGCCGCTTGCCGTCGCTCATGACGCCAGCCGGGCCAATCATACCAGCGCGATGCGCTGCCCAGGTGCCGACAGGATTGCGCTACGCTCGGCTAGAATGGACAATAAGGGCAGCAAGGGGAGAGAGCAAGCGTCGCCGCCGGCCGGCAGCCGGCAGAGGACGCGTAGAGAGCACCACATGAGAGAGCTCCGAGGCAACAGCGAGCGCATCACGATCGAGTTTTCGAGAGATGAGCTTGAAGACCTGATCAACCATGTGCGCACCGGCAAGCGGCTTCGCCCCGGCCACCCGCGCCAGCAACGGCTGCTGGCCAAGCTGCGTGGCTTCAGCCAGGCCGAGCCGGCCGCGGACGCGGAGGCCGATGAGCACACCGTCTGTCCGCTCGAACGCGATACCCCCGACGACGTCTCGTGGCTGGCCGACTGGGTGCACGGACGCCTGCACGAGCTGACCGATGGCGACGAGCGAGCCGTCGTCTGGAAGCAGGCGCATCTGGTGCGCTTCCTCCTGGGACGGCTGCACGACTGGCTGGAGGAGAGCGACTATCCTACTGCTGCCGTCACCGCCTTCCAGGCCGAGGCACTGGCGGCACACGTGGCGCGCTATCTGGAGCACGTGGCAGTCTGCCCCCAAGAGGAAGAGGCCGACGACGCCGACATCAGCTCGCAGTAGGGCAACCCGCGCGCTCGTATCGCGGGCTGTGAGATCGAGCGGCCCCTGCGCAGCACGCTCAATAGCCGGCGGCCTAATAGCCGGCGGCCTTATCGACCACGTTGCGTAGCGGCTGGCCAGTCGCAAAACGCTGAAGGTTCTCCCGCAGCACCTCGAGGCGCCGGTCCTCGCGGTGCGCCGAGAAGCCGGCACTGTGGGGCGTGATGATCACGTTCTCCATGTCCCACAGGGGATGGTCGGCCGGCAGCGGCTCCTGCTCGAAGACATCGAGCGCCGCGCCGGCAAGCTGCTTTCTGCGGAGCGCCTCCACGAGCGCATCCAGCTTGACCACCCGGCCGCGGCCGACGTTGATGAAATAGGCGGTCGGCTTCATGCGGGAGAACTTCGTCGCGTCGAACAGGCCACGCGTCTCCGGCGTCTCCGGGGCACAGACGGCGACGAAATCCGACTCGGCCAGCAGGTCGTCGAGCCGGTCCGGCCGCCAGAGCGCAGCCACCTCCGGCGGGCACTCCTCGCGCCGCGGATCGACCGCGATGATGCGCATGCCGTGCGGTGCCGCGCGCTGCGCCACGCCGTAGCCAATGCCGCCGAGGCCAACGATACCCAGCGTAGATTCGGGCAGGTGCACGACCTTCACGTCTTCCGGTGCCCAGCGGTGCTCGATCTGCCGCCGGATGGAGAGATGCATCGAGCGTGCGAAGCACAGAATGTAGCACATGACATGATCGGGGATCATGTCGGCAAAGATGCCACGCATGTTAGTGACGACGACCGGATGCTCGATCAGCGCTGGAAAGAAGTACCGCTCCAGCCCGGCCATCGGCGTCTGGATCCACCGGAGCTGCCGCGCGGCGGCCAGCAGCGGCGGCGTGATCACGCCGAAGAAGGCGTCGGCATCGGCGATCCGCTCCCTGGCCTCATCCTCAGTCGTGGCCAGCTCGATCGCCACCTGCGGTGCGGCCGCCCGCAATGGCTCGACCCAGTGCTCGTACTCTCGCCCGTACAGCAGTAGCTTCATGGTGCTCGACCCCCTTGCTCCACCCGCCGGGCGTAGCTCAAGCAGGGGCCGCACCTGATCGCGCTCGCAGATCCTCGGCCATCATGCCCCTGCCCGCCAGGTGTGGGTTAGGCAGGGACTGGCGCCTCCTCCACGATGCACGAGATCGTCGTCTCCGGCTCATCGAGCAGATCGAGCTCGAGCGGCGGCGACAATCGCGATCCTCGACGGTCGCGAGTCAGTCGGATACGCGGCCGGTCGATGGCACGCTTGTTCGTGGCCAGCACCACCCCGCGAAACCCCTCATAGGGCCCGCCGGTGACCACTAAGTTTACCCCGGCCGGATAGTGCGGGAAGACGCTCATGAAGGTATCAAGCACCTCGGCATTGAGATGCGTCTCGCGCATGCTCTCCATGATAGCGACGATCTGCTCGGCCGGGAGGGCGGGGCGGTAGGGGCGGTCGGAGGCGAGCGCATCGTAGACGTCGGCCACCGCCGCTACCTCCGCCAGGAGCATGATGCGCCCGGTCTCGAAGCGATCGCGGGGATCGCGCGCGATCCTATTCAGGCCGCGCAGGCCACGCGGATATCCCGTGCCGTCCTGCCGCTCATGGTGCTGGAGCGCCACGTGCTTGGGCAGGATATCGCCCTGGAGCTGGTGGCGCAGGAACTCGTAGCCGAGTGTCGGGTGCGCCTTGATCAGGCTGAACTCCTCAGCGGTCAGCTGCCCCGGCTTGGTCAGCACGTTGCGGTCGATGAAGGCCTTGCCGATATCGTGCAGAATGCAGCCCACGCCGAGCGCCCTGAGCTGATCCCGGGAGAGGAAGAGCTTCTTGCCCAGCAGCAAGGCCGTGACCGCGACATCGACCGAATGGCAGAAGGTGTAGTTGTCGTAGGTCTTGAGCGTATTGAGTCCGGGGAGGGTATCGGCGGCGAGCACCTCGTCGATAATGCTTTCGACGCTGTGAAAGAGGCGCTCGTAGAGCTCTTCCTCGCCAGCACTGGGCTTCGCTGCCTGATGTCCAAGTGCATCAGCGATCTGATCGACCGACCGGCCGGGGACGGCCAGATCGGCTGTGGCATGCAAGGCGACCTGATAGATCTTGTGGATATTGTGCAGGGCGGCGGCGCGGACTCGCTCGGAGACGATGTCCTCCGGCTCGATATCCTCCTCATCCGGCTCGCGTACGAGCGCCATCGCGACGCCATGAGCGTGCAGCAGGCGCACGAAGCGGTGGTTCAGCGCAACGCCGGCATGGAGCAGCACCTCCCCGCGCTCGTTGTAGATCGGCCTGGCGAGGACCTCTCCGGCACGGAGATCATGGATGGCGACGCGACGCACCGGTTACCTTCCGCGCAGAGCCCCGCGTGGAGCCTACGAACAAGATAGCACCAACCGTCGCCAGCAGCAGCGAGAGTACACCAATCTGGGTAGTCGTGAGCCGTGGTCGGGCCTGCGGTTCAGCTGCCTGGCCGGTATTGGGCAGCTCGCGCGGAATGATCGCCCCTCCTGTCGGCCCGGCGCCGCCGGCCGGCCCCGGTCCAACCCCACCGCGCGGCACCCCCGGCCCGGGAACGGGAGCAATGGCCACCGCCACCGGCCCCGGCCCAACCTGTACCGCCTTGACGACGGCCTGCCTTGCCAGGTCGATCACCGACACGGTGTCGGCGCCGGCATTCGCCACGTAGGCGTAGACGCCATCGGGCGCCACCGCCACGCTCTGCGGCTGCGGCCCCACCGTGATGGTGCCGACCATCTGCCTGGAGGCAGGATCAACCACATTGATCGCATTGGCGCCCGAGGCAGCAACGTAGAGCCGGCCGTTGGGGCCAAGCGCCAGCCCGGCCGGTCCGGCACCGGTAGCCACGGTGCCCAGCACGCGCGCCGTCGCCGTATCCACAATGCTCACGCTGTTTGCTGCCGGGAGCGAGACGTAGGCCGTGGCGCCATCGGCGCTCAGCAGAATGGCCCCCGGCACGCCGCCGACCCCCACCTGCCCCACGCGCGCGCCGCTAGTGGCATCGACGACGATCAGCTGGTCGGACCCGGCAAGGCCCACGTAGGTCCGGCGGCCGCCGCGGTCGGCCGCGAGTGCCACCGGCGAGCCGGGCAGCGCAATCGAGCGTACCGTGGCCCCGGCCGAGTCGATCACCGCCAGCCGGCCGGCGGTGCTATCGGCCACAACGGCGAAGTCGGCGTCGACCGGCACGACCACCGCTTCGGGAGAGCCACCGACGCGCACTGTAGCCGCCACCTGATACAGGTCGCGATCGATGAACGAGATGGTGCTATCGGCACGATTGGCAACCAGTGCCGTCCGGCCATCGCCGGAGAAGGCGATGCTGCGAGGATTGGTACCCACGGGCAGGGTGGTGAGTACCGTATTGCCGACCTGCTCGAGAATAGCAACCGAGCCGGCCCGGCTGACGGCGACGAACACCGTGCCCACCCCGTTCGCAGTGGCCGGAGGCGGAGAGAGCAGCAGCAAGCAGCTCAGCACGAGCGCGCCGAGCGTGGCCACGGCGAGGCCGGCGCTCTTATTGAAGAGCGCGTGCGTCGAGGTCTGCGTCGAGATCATAGAGAAAGACCAGCAGTTCAGCGATAGCCTGATACAGCTCAGGGGGGATCGCCTCCCCCACGCGCAGCCGCGCGAGCATGCCGGCCAGCGCTGGATCGCGCTCCACCGGCACGCCGTGCGCCTCGGCCAGAGCGACGATCTGCTCGGCGATGTATCCCTGTCCCGAGGCGACGACCACCGGCGCCGTATCGGGACCGATCCCGGCTGCCGGATCGGGCATCCGCCCGGGAACCCCGCCGCGCAGCGCGACTGCCGTCCTGCGTGCCACCGCTCTCTACTCTGCGCGAGCGGCCACACGCCCGCTGACGCCCCCTGCACCAGCAGATGAGTCAACGACCGCGGGCCGCGCCCTGCGCCATAGCTATTGTCGGCCAAATTGGCGCCGACAATAGCTGCGGAGGGACAGATGGCCTATGGATTCATGGCGGCACCGCCGCAGCCGGTAAGCTCCGCTCATCGAAGATCGAAGATGGATTGCCCAAGGCCTCCAGGTGGCCCCCAGTCGGTAAGCTCCGCTCATCGGCAGACGGCCCCTCTCGTGGCCGCCGGCTAGCTCTCTCAACGAACGGATACCTTATGGCCGCAGTCGGTACGCCGGTCGTCTGCCAGGTCCAGGGCGATATCCGGACTGCTCTCAACGGACGGCTACCCGATGGCCGCAGTCGGCAGGTCGCTTCATGAATGGATACCCAATGGTCCCACCCGGTAGGTCGCTCACGCTCGCCCGTGCCGCGCGCGTGGCTGCCAGCATGCTGGCCGCGGCTCTCATCTTGACTCAAGGGCTCGCTCTCGCGCCAGGCACGGCGCCGGCCGCCGCTGCTCCGTCAGCCAGAGTATCCGGCCAGTCGAGCGACGTCGCCATTCCTGGAGGGCGCTTCTACCCGCAGGCCGGCGGCTTTGCCGTCACCAACCAGCGAGGAATGCCGTTCTACAGCGCGTTCCTGCGCCTCGGTGGTGTGGCGGTGCTGGGCTATCCCGTATCGCGACGCTTCTACCTCGATAGCTTCACCTGCCAGGCAATGCAAGGCGGCCTCCTGCAGTATCTGCCCGATACGGCCGATGTCGTGCTCGCCAATACCTTTGAGCTCCTGAGCCGCTATGGCTACGACGACTGGCTCTATGACCGCGGCATTCCGCGACCCGCCACCGACGACGCGGGGAGCTTCGAGGAGGCGGTACAGATCCGGCTCAGCTGGCTCACCGATGCGGCGATCGCCCAGCGGTATCTCGCCCCGCCGCCGGGCTGGACCGGCCAATGGACGGTGCAGGATGCGATCAACCGGTATGGGCTGCCGATGTCGCGTCCAGAGTCGTTCGGCCCCTTCATTAGCCAGCGCTTTCAGCGCGTGGCTTTTCAGGATTGGCAGCAAGCAGTGCCGGGCATGCCGCCACCGGGCACCGTCTCCACCGTGCTCGGCGGGCAGCTGGTCGTCGAGTCTGGTCTGCTGGGGCCGCTGGCAACGCTGCCCGAGCCGGGGCTGGAGTTCCCGGTGCCGGTGGATCTGACCGTTGCCCAGCGGGTCCCGCCCTCATCGACCCGGCGCAGTGGGGCCTTCGCCTTTACCGTCACCTCGAGCGCCACCGGCAAAGCCTTCCCGGCGGCCCCAGCCCAGGCGGTACTGCCAACCGCGTCCGGCACCTACCTAGTGGCCCTGGCCAGCGTGAGCAACACCTCGACTCAGGCCGCCACGCCCAGCCTCTCGCTCTTCCGCCTGATCGACCGCACCGGCACGGTCTATCAGCCCGACACCAATCTTTCGGCCACGGCCGCGGCCGCGCTCGGCACGACGGCGCCGGGCACGCCGATTGCACCCGGCCAGGCGGCTTCACTGGCGCTGGCCTTCAGCGTGCCCGATGAGAGCGGCCCGTGGCAGCTGGCGGCTGCGGGGGCCGGCGGGGGAGCCGGTGGCGCCGAGGCCGCCACGATCGAGCTGAGCGAGCCTCCCCCGGGCACAGCAGCGGAGACAACGGCCACCAGCACATCCGGCGGCACGGAGGTGATCGAGGTACCCGGCACAGCGGGAGGTGCCGGCGCCGGAGCAAGTGGCACGCTGCCACCTCCTCCCAGCGCCGGGGCGCTGGTGATCCTGCCCACGCCAACGCCGCGCACGGTGGAACGGGTGCTCCCCGGTGTGCTCTTTCTTCGGGTGCTCGACGTCGTGCGCCCGTACGCCGCGGGCACCCCGCCGCCACCCGGCATGGAGTTCATTGCCGTGCGGATCGCCTACGAAAACCGCTCCGGCGGGCAGCTCCCATACGGGCCCGAGACGCTCTACGTGAGCGCACGAGGGAACCTGGTGCGCGGCCGCGGCACCGGCGATGTCGATTCGCTTCCCAGCGGTGTGCTTGGGCCCGGCGAGACGGCTCAGGGCACGGTGCTCTTCACCGTGCCGTTTGGCTCGGTGGTGACGGGCGTGGTCTACAGTGCCGGCAATAGCCGCCTCGAGATCCCGCTCCCATGAGCCGCAGCGAGGTAGCAGAGAGGTAAAGGAGAGGGGCACTACATGAGTGCTCATCAGTGTGGTGCGCCCAGGCTTACTCCTCATCCCCCTCCCCTTCTCCCATAAGAAGGTCGAGCTCGCGGCCGACACCTCCTTGCTCCCCTCTCCCCTGTGTGGGAGAGGGGCTAGGGGTGAGGGGTGCCCCGGCCGCACCGGCACCCGGCGGGCACCCGCGCTACGCTTCGACGTTGACGTGGCGCAGCGGCCAGGAGTGCGTGCCGGCATCCGCCGCGGGAGCAGGAGCCTGCACCACGCAATCGATCGCCTCGACGCGAAAGCCAGCCGTGCTGAGGCGTCCCTGGAGCTCTCCGGCGGCCGCTTCAAGTACCCGGCGGGCCGGCTCGGTCGCTGCCGCCAGCCGGCAGCGCAGCGCCGGGCGGGCCTGGGCCGAGAGCGCTGGAGCGAGATACAGATCGGCACCCACCTCGCCAAGGTGGTCGAGCGGCACGGCCAGGCGCGCGCGCACGCCCGGCACCGGCGCGGCGGCCGCACCACGGGGCGAAGGCGGCTCGCGCTGCACCATAAGCTCCAGCGTGGCCAGCCGACCCCCGGCGAGGAACGGCAGCGACACGCTCAACGCCGCGCCGGCCACAGCGCCGGACGCCGTGGATGCCGGTGCCTGCGGCGCCGGAGCGGGCGCTCCCGCCGGCGTCCCACTCCGGCTCAGCTCCGGCTGGGCCACGCCCGCCGCCGGTGAGGTGCCTCGAGCCGCCGCACCGGACGGCGGCTCTGGCGGCGCGAGTGCCGCCACATTGGCCAGCTGCTGGAGCTCGATGCGGTCGTGCAGCTGCTGCGCGAGCACGCGGACGGCGGCCAGCGGCGCCGCCGCCGCGCCCCCCGCGCCTACCTCGGCTCCCGGTGGTCCGGCGACGACCTCGCGCCCACCGGCCACCGCTGCCTCCAGGCGAGCGGGCAGCGGGCGCGCCACCCCTGGTTCCAGGTGAGCGAGCAATGGGCGCGCCACCCCTGCCTCCAGGCGAGCGGGCAGTGGATGGGCCAGAGGCTCCTCGCCGGGGCGCTGCACCGGCGGCGCGCCGGCCTCCAGGGGCGCTGCGGCCGGCCGCGGGCCCGCATCTTCCGCTGCAGGGGTCGCGGCCGCGCCGGCCTGGAGTAGCGGGGTGGCCGGCGAGCGCGCCGGCTCCCCGGTGCCGGCATCCTGGCCGGCGAGACGCTGCGCCGCCGGCTCGACCGCCGCGGCCAGCACCTCGATCAGCCGACCCAGCAGCACGCGCGCGGGCAGCCCCTCGCCATCCGACCCATCCCCCGGCAGGAGCAGCCCCGGCACCGGCGCGGCGTCCGGCTCAGCCGGCAGCGCTTTCGGTGCGCCGGCCACCTGCATCGATAACGCTTCCAAATCACCGGGCAGCGCTTCCGGTGCGCCGGCCACCTGCACCAGCGCACGGCGCAGCGCGACCGCGCCCCCCTCAGGCGTAATCGCCAGGCTCTCCAGGGCATGCCGTAAGCCGGCTATCTCCGCCGGGGGAAGCGCATCGTACCGGCCGGGGCCGGCGGGCGCCGCGCTGCCGGCCCGCTCCTCCGCCAGCGCCGCGGCCGGCGGCTCAGTTGATGGCTGGGCCGGCGCCGTGCCCGGCTCGAGCGGCAGCGGGGCACGAGCTGAAGGCACGCCGCCGGCGCTGCCCGGAGCCGGGGAGCCGGCCGCCGCCGCCGATGAAGAACTGGAGCGGCCGGCCAGCCCGGCGTCTGCATCCGGATCAGCCGGCGCCGTGAGCGCCGCGCCGGCGTTGCCGCCTCGATCCAGCCCATCGAGCGCCTCGAGCAGCTCGCGCAGCAGATCGCCGATCGGTGCGGGCTGCAGCAGCGCCGTTCGTGCCAGGTCGAGCGCGCGCGCGGTGAGCGGCAGGCCGAGGCGCAGCAGCTCGGCCGCCGCGCGCGCATTCAGCTCCACGGCGCCGGGCTGGCCGGCAATGGCATTGCGGATGGCGAGCAGCGACTGGCTGGTGAGCGGCCGGCCGGCCTCCACCAGCGCCGCCGCAGCGGCGCGCAGCAGTGGCGAGGGAGACAGATCGAGCTCGGCCAGCGCCGCATCGACGGTGAGCACGCCACCACCCACGCCCGGCTCGAGGGGCAGCGCCGCCATCTCCTGGATCTCGCGGCGCGGCAGATTGTACGGGAGCGGCTCCGCCACTGGCGGCGCGAGCCCCAGCTGCTCGGCGGGGATGAGCCGTAGCAGCAGCCGCTCCGGAGAGGCGTCGAGCACAGCCAGCCGGATGGTCGTGCCGCGTTCGAGCCCCGGCGGCACCCGGGCCTCGACGCGGCGCCCGCCCATGGAAAGCAGCGCGCGGCCCAGGCGCTCGTCGACCTGGAGCACCTCCGCCACCACCTGCTGGCCCAGCCGCAGGATGAGCGGCTCGCCGCCACGCGGCGCCGGCACCAGCACCACCGAGCCAGAAACCGGCAGCGGCGCGACCATGGCGGCGTTACTCCCAGCTTCCTCCGGGTAAGGTGGACGGCCGATGGCTGTTCAAGCTCGGGCTCCTTGGGCGAGGCGGCCACCCGGCCACGCTACCCGCGCTGGGCACGCGCGACCACGCGGCGATCGTAGCGGCGCGTCAGTGGGTTCCACCGGCCGCTGCACGTGATCAGCGTGAGCGCGGGAACGGCCAGCGGCTCGAAGATCTCGGCAACCGGCGCCGACGCAACGTCGAACTCCCGCAGCCATTCGATGGCGTAGGGGCGCTCCTGGCCATCGGCGGCACGCACGACCACGGCGTCGCCCTTGCCCAGCTCGACCAGGCGGCGAAAGACGCCCTCCACGCCATACCAATCGAGGTGGCCGGCGAGGATGGCGTTGCCTTTCGTGCCCGGCCGTGCGCTGTACTGATACCAGCCGACCTCGCCGGCATGCTGAGGCACATCCATCGCGCCGTCGTGGGTCAGGCCAACGGCAACGATGGGAGCATCGACACCGAGCCGCGGCACCACCAGCCGGAGCGGCAGCGCGAGCGGCGCGGCCATCCGGGCCGGCGTATCGGCAACGTACGTCACCACCGCCGGCACCGGCACCGAGGACGGTGTGGAGGTTGCCCCATCCGGTGGTGGGGACGAGCGGCTGCCGGCCACCAGACGCGCGCCGCCGGCTGCCAGCAGCCCGCCGCCCACCACGGCAGCTGGCAGCAGCAGGCGCCGGCGCGCGAGACGGGCGGCCGCCGGCCGGCGCGCCGCTTCACCCGATGGCTGGAGGAGTGGAGACACGGCTGGCTCCTGCCTGCGCTCTCCGGCCGGATGGCCTTCCCCCCCGCAGAGAGAAGACCATCTCCTCCGGGCGAGCCTTGCAGTGGCTCGCCCAAGATTGTTGCCGGCGGATCGCTCAGCACTCCCGCGATTTACCCTTACAGCAGGTACGCCATTCCCGGTCGCCCTCGTAAGGCGCGCCCGGAAGCGACGGCGTACCTCCCGTTTACGTTATGTTACCTAGCGCTTCAGGTTCACCAGATCCTGCAGCATCTCGTCCGACGTGGTGACGATGCGCGAGTTGGCCTGGAAGCCGCGTTCGGCGCGGATCATGTCGGTGAACTGCTGCGCCAGATCGACGTTCGATGATTCGAGCTGGCCGGCGTTGATGGTACCGCGGCTCGAGGTGCCGGGTGCGCCGATGTTCGGAATGCCGGAGTTCGCCGACTCGGTGAACAGGTTCTGGCTCACCTGCAGCAGTCCGCCCACATTCGGGAAGGTGGCCAGGGCAATCTGCCCCAGCACCTGGCTCACGCCGTTGGAGTACGAGCCGGTGATCACGCCATCCTGGCCGACGACGAAGCTGAGCAGCGTGCCGGTGGCAAAGCCGTCGTTGATGGCGGCAGCAGCCGTGTCGCCATCCTGCAGCTGGGTAATCTGGCTGAAGTCGAGCCGCACCGTCTGCCCGTTCGCCGCGCCGTTGGTGTAGTTGAAGGTTACCGCAGCACTGCTCGAAAGCACGCGCGCCGGAGGAGTGCCGGTAGGCGCCAGCGTGTAGACCTGCACTAGCTTGCCATCCGAGTCGAACTTGAGGTAGCCGTAGCCGGCGCCGTTGGTGCCGGTGTTATCGATCGTCGTCCCCGGATCGAGGCCCACCACGGCCCACTTCCAGGTATCGGTGACGGCAGCGCCGGTCTCATCCTTCTGGACCTTGTCGAAGCGCACGGTGACGTCGTGTCCGTTGCCCAGGCTATCGTAGACCGTCATGGTGGTGGCCATCGATTCGAGCCCCTTGGACGAGCGGCCCTTCAGCGCGGCGTTGAGCGCCGTGTTCGAGGAGACCAGGTTCCCGAACTTGAGCTCGCCCGGCGCCTGGAAGCTAAAGATCCCTTCCCCGAGGGCCGAAGGGGTATTCAGCGCCGTGACGGTAATCGTATCGGTAATGCCCGCCGCGGCCAACGCGTTGTTCATCTTGGTCTGGAGATCGGCAGCCACGGCGGCAAGGGTCGTGGTGTCCTTCGTGGCGGCTGCGAGCGCCGCGGTGGTGAACACCTGGCCCTTGTAGGTGAAGGTGAGCGTGTCGGTACTAGCGATGTTGAAACCAATCGTGCCATCGGTCACGGTACTCTCCACCGGAGCGGAGCCGATGGTATCGGTGGGAGCGCCGTTCAGGTTGCCGTTGAAGCTCACCGTATGCGTGGGCCGGGCGGTGACCGACTGGCCGATGGGGATGGTGATCGGCAATGGCGCCTGGGCATTGTTGATGGAGGTGTTGCCCTGCGCGTCGGTGACTGCATTCCAGCCCATCACGCGCAGGCCGGTGGAAGGCGAGATGAGCGAGGCATCGGCCGAGAGATCGAAGGCGCCGTCTCGGGTGTAGAACTTGCGAATGCCATCGGTCATGAGGAAGAAGCCGTCGCCTTGAATGGCCAGATCGGTCAGCTTGGAGGTGGTGGTAAAGGCGCCCTGCGTGTTGACCAGGTCGACGCCGGCCACCGCCGACCCCAGCCCAATCTGGATGGCATTGGTGCCGCCGCGGCCAACGGTCGGCGAGACGGCACCACGCAGGGTCTGCGAGAGCATCGTCGAGAAGGTCGTGCGGCTGGCTTTGAAGCCAGTGGTATTGACATTGGCAATGTTGTTGCCGATCACGTCCATGAAGACCTGATGGTTCTTCAGCCCGCTGATCGCGGAATTCATTGAGCGAAGCATCGTTCAACTCCAGTTGCTGGGATAGCTCGCACCCGATGCGGCGACGCCGCCCCCGGTCCGCGAGCCCAGAGCCACTCCATGCGCTCCCCGGCCTGCCATCGCCGTCCTCAGTCGTTCGGACGGCGCGGGCCTCCCCGCGGGTCCGGCCCGGCTCATGCTTCTGCCTGCCCGAGAGGCGCGCTCGTACCGTTCTCCCTGGCGATGACGACACTGTCGATGTTGGTAAAGACGCTCTCCGCCATCCGGCCAGCATCGACTGCGGTGATCACGGTACGGTTCTTGATGCTGACGATAAACGCCAGGTCATCGAGCAAGATCAGCGATTCTTTCCCTCCTTTCTGTCCTGCCTTGTCAACCGCCGCCTCGAGCTTGGCCAGCGCCTGCGGGCCAAGCTGGACGGCAGCCTGAGCCAGACGCTGCTGCGCGTGCGCCGAAAAGCGCACCCGCGCCCCCGCCGGCTGCTCGCCGGGCGCGGCGGGCTCGAGCGCTGCCTGCTGGAGGAGCCGATCGAACCCTGCGCCGGGCGCGGGAGCACGGGCGGGCAGCGGCGCAGGCGCCCCCGGGGCGGCCACCGCCGTCTCCATCACGCCTGAAAGCGCCACCCGCTGAATGTCGTTGACCATTGGTCGCCTGCTCCTGCTGTCTGCCGGACCCCTGAGAGCGGCTATCCGCTACCGGCCGCCGTTCCGGATGTGGTGGCATTGCCGGTAGACGTGCTCGACGTTGTCCCAGACGTGGCGCTATCGCCACCAGATGTGCTCGATGCGGCTCCGGCAGCGGTGCCCGTACCGGTGGAGCCGGCAGAGTCGAGCAGCACCTTGGTGATGTCGCTGAGTGCTACCTGGGCCGAGCCCACGGTGAGCTTCGGCTGGCCATCGACGAGCGTGATGGCCGACACCTCTCCCGAAACGGCGTTCCCCTTGGCATCCTTAGCCTCGATCTGCCGACCCATCAGCGCCGCCGCCTGCGCCAGGCTCTGGGTCGTGATCAGGTCGACCAAGTGCTTATTGGTCTGCTGCTGCTGCTCGAGCGCGTTGAACTGCGCCAGCTGCGAGATGAACTGCGTATCGTCCATCGGATGAAGGGGATCCTGATTGGCGAGCTGCGCCAGCAGCAGCTTGAGGAAGTCGTCCTTCCCCAGCCCGTTCGGCGTGCCGTCGAGCGTCTCCTTCTTCGCTGGCTGGTTGACCGTACCGGCCGGGGGCAGCCCCAGCCGCTGGCGGTCGGCGTCGTCGAGCAGCTTTGGAGCCGGCGCCGAGAAGCCGGCGCGCGGGCCCGAGAGACCCGAAAGAGTGGTAATCGATGAAGGATCGAAAGGCATCTGCTGCTCCTCTGCTCCTCTGCTCCATTGCGCGATCAAAGCCAGGGCACTAGCTCTCTTCCCGTCCCCCGTCCAGGCGTCTAGGCCTCCGGCGCCGGGCCACGCGGGCGGCTCCGCGCGCCATAGGCGCCGAGCGAGCGCAACCGCGCCCGCCCGAGCAAGCCGGCTCGCGGAGTCGCCGTACCGACCCCGCGCATCTCGCCCGGGCGATCCAGGGCCTCGCCGGCGCCCGCCGCCGCGAGGCTGAAGGGGCGGCCGTCGGCGTCGAAGAGCACGCGGGCGAAGGCACGCTCCGGCGGCGGCTGCTCGCCGCCGAACTGCCGGCCATCCTGGGCGCCGCCACCGCCATTCCAGAGCCCTCCCGATCCGCCACCGCCAAAGCCGCCGCCCTGCTCCCCACCACCGGCCGAGTCGGGCAGGCCGAGATCAAGGCGCTGGAGCCGCAGGCCGGCGTCGATGAGCGAGGCGCGTAGCTGCGGGAGCGCCGCCTCGAGTGCTCGATGAGTCTCTGGATTGGCGGCCGCCAGGCCCACCGAGAGGCCATCCTCCTGAAGGGTCAGCCGCACGTGGACGGTGCCAAGGCTCTCCGGCTGCAGGCGCAGCACCAGCTCGTGCCCGTTGCCGGTGGCGACCAGCCGCGCCTGGCGGACGATCACCGGCACCAGCTGCGCCTCGATGCTGCCGGCGAGCACGGCCGGACCGGCTGGCGGCGTCCCCGGCGTAGCGGCCGTCGCCGCCCCGCCCGGCACAGCCAGCGGCGCAGCGCTCGAGGGCGCAGATGTCTCCTTCCCGGCCGCAGCGGGCGGCACCGCCGGCCCGGCGTCGGCAAGCGCGCTGCCCCGCGCTCCCAAGGCCGGTGGAGCCTCCGGCTCGGCACCTCCATCTGCTGCCGCCCGGCCGGCCTGGCCACCGGCAGTGCTTCCGGAGACGCGCGCGGCTGCGCTCGCCGCTCCCGCCGGTACAGCCGGCGCAGGGCGCTCCGGGCCACCGGCTCCGGCTCGCTCGCGCCCGGCGGCAGCTGCCCCTGCTGCCGCCGGACTACCGGCAGCCGCCGGGCTCGCCCCTGGGCCTGGCGAAACCGGGGCCAGACGGTGCGGGGCTGCGTCCGCCGGCTCAGCCGGAGCCGTGGCGCGGCCATCGAGCCCAGGCACCGGCGTACCCGTACCGGCCGCGCCGGCCCCCTGGCTCCCTGCAGCCGGCGCCCGGAGCGGCTGCGCCCCCAGATCACTCCCCTGATCGAGCAGCGCCACCGCGGGCGCTTCGTCCGGTGGACCGGCGGAGGCCACAGCCGGCCGCACCGCCTGCTCCACCGCCTTCGGCGCCCGGCCATCCGTGAGGCCAGGCTCGCCCACCGGTACAACGCTTTCCTCGACGCCGGCCCGGGAAGCCGGCGCTGCCGGCTCGAGGGAGGCAGCATCGAGCACGAGAGCATTCGTGGCGGCCGGAGCACCGGCTGTGCCGGCCGCATCTACAGCTACAGCTACAGCCGGATCGCCAGCTTCCAGTAGCCCGAGCGATTGGCCGGCCTCAACGGCCAGCACCGCCGCCTGCAAGGCTCCCGCATCGCTCGCCAGCAGGCGGGCCAGCACGCGCTCGGAACTGGGCTCCTCGCTCCCGCTCCCCCCAGCAGCGGCCGGCAGCGCCATCTGGGAGAAAAGGCGGGCCAGCAGCGCCGCCAGCGCGCTGGCCATCTGCGTCGCGGCCGATAGCGGCCGGCCAGGGAGCTGCCCATCGCGCACGTAGTCGTAGCTGCCGGCGAGATCGCCCTGGCCGGCGAGCCCCTGCGATCCAGCCGGCCTGGCCGAGCCGGGCGGGCCTGGAGGCGCTGCGCCGGGCACAGCAACAATCCAGGGGGCCCCGGCCACCGGCGCGGCCGACCCGGGCACTCCCCCTTCGAGCCCGGCCCCGGCCGACCCGGGCCCGGCCAGCACCTGCGCCAGCTCCATCAGCCTGGCCAGCAGCGCAGCGGCCGGGGCCGCCACCCTGGGCTCGCCGGCGGCGGTTTCGGCGCCTGCGTCTGGGATGCCACCGGCAGCGCCGGCCGAGAGCAGCCGGCGAATGAGCAGCCAGAGCTCGTGCGCCACAAGCTCCGGCGATGCCAGCGCTGCCTCAGATCCGGCGTCCACCGGCTGATCGAGCAGGGTGCCGGTGAGAGCCTCGCTTCCCGCCGCCACGGCCGCCGACGGCGATGCCGTGGCCTCCCTGGCGCCGGCATCGGCGCTGCCGCTGCCGTTCACCCGGCCGGCCAGCCGGGCCACTCGCGCCAGCACCTCGGCAAAGCCGCCGGGGGCGGCCAGCACGCCGGCAGGATCCGGCTCGCCGCCCGGCGGGCGGGCCGCCGGCAGCAGGCGCGGCGCGGCGAAGTCGGGCACTCCTGCCAGAGGGGGCAGGCTGGATGCGCCGTTTGGCACCGGCATCCCCATGCTTGGAATGGGACTGGCCATCGATACTCCTTGGATCGTTCCTCTGCTTCGCCCGGCAGCAGCGCCGCGCGGCTCCTGCCTCGCCTCGCGCCGCTATTTCTTCCCTTCCCAGATGGCAAGCTTGAGCTGCTGGAACTTGGTATTGAGCAGCTGGGTCGCCGCCTGGAATGAAAGCTGGGTCTCCGCCAGCTGCGCCATCTGGCGGTCGATATCCACGTTGTTGCCGTCGTTACGCATGCTCGTGCTCAGCAGCGGCACCGCGCGCGGCTGCACTGCATCGAGCGTGAGCGACGAGCCATCACTGAGATGGCGCGCATTGGTGGTGGCCAGCGGCAGGCCATCGGACCGGCGGCTCAGCGCCGCCTGCAGATCCTGCTCGAAGGCCACCTCCGAGGACTTGAAGTTCGGCGTGTCGACGTTGGCCACGTTGTTGGCAATCGTCTGCGCGCGCAACGACAGCCCGTCGAGCGCCTTGCTGAGGGCCTGCGTTGCCAGATCGTTGCGAATGAGATCCATGCCTGCCTCGCTTCCTCGTCTTGCGCTTGCGGCGCCTCATCGTCCGTCTTTCGTCTGCAGGAAACCGAGCACGCGTCGCACGTACTGCTCCGTCTCGGCATACGGCGGCACGCCGCCGTACTGCTCCACCGCCCCCGGGCCGGCGTTGTAGGCGGCCAGCGCCCGGCGCAGATCGCCGCCGAAGCGCGTGAGCAGCTGTTTGAGGTACCGCGTCCCGGCAGCAACGTTCTGTGCCGGATCGAACACGTCGGTGACGCCGAGCGAGCGAGCCGTGGCCTCGGTGAGCTGCATCAGTCCCTTCGCCCCCGCCGGGGAGACGGCCTGCGGATCGAAATTCGACTCGGCGCGCACGACGGCACGCACCAGCGAGGGATCGAGCCCCTCGCGCGCCGCCGCCTCGCGCACCAGGTCATCGAAGCGAGCCGGCGTCGCCCCCGGTGGACCGGGTGGCGAGGCCGACCCCGGTCCATCGCGCGGCACGACCGGCGGAATGACCGGGATCCCCAGCTGCCGCGCGCGATCGATCAGCCCCTGCACCGCTGAAAGGTGCGCGCCGAACGATGCCGGTGGGGCATTGCCGATTGCCGGTTGATAAGACATCGTTTTCCTTCTAGCTGCCCTGGCTCGCGTGGCGGGCCGCACGGCCATGGCGCATGACCACCAGCTCGTCGACCTGCCGCGCCTCCTGGCGGCGCTGCTCGAGCAGGAAGGCGTTGCGCTGGCGCTCGCGCAGCTGCTCGAGCACCTTGCGCTGCTGCATCGAGCCGATCAGCGCCTGGCGCTTGGCCTCGGCCTGCTCGCGCAGCCGCTCGACCACCTGCTGCTGGCGATCGGCCTGCCCTTTCAGTACATCGAGATAGCGCATACCGAGCAGCAGTACCTCGATGTCGAGCGGGCCGGCCAAGCGCTGCTGCTCGAGCTGATCGACGGCCAGCCGCGCCCGCTCGTGCAGGCTCTGCAACGCCGCTTCCTCTCGCTGCTGGACGGCCTGCGCCTGCGCCAGCTCGATCTGCGCCAACTCCTCGAGCCGCCGCCGGTGCTCGAGTACCGGCTGCAGGCGAAAGCGGAACCTAGCCACGATTGAACGGCTCCTTCCAGGCGAACCCAGGTAGCCGCTGGCGCGTTCGCCCCGCCGGCCCTGCGAGGCTTGGCAATACTGCTCGGGGCGAACCTACCGACGAAGACTCAGCCATGGCTGAACAGCTCCTTCAAAGCGGAGAGCGTCGTCTCGAAGCTGACCACCTCCTCTGCCGGCTGGCGCAAGAAGTCACGCACCCGCGGCATCACGCCCAGCGCGTAATCGATCGCCGGATTGCTGCCGGCCACGTAGGCGCCGATGTTCACCAGGTCGCGCGCGTTGGCATAGGTGGCCAGCACCTCGCGCAGCAGGGCGGCCGCCTGCTTGTGCTCGGGCGTGGCGAGATCGTTCATCAGGCGCGAGATGCTCTGCAGCACGTCGATCGAGGGGTAGTGGTTCTCCGCCGCCAGCTCGCGCGAGAGGACGATGTGCCCATCGAGAATGGCGCGCACGGCATCGGCAATCGGCTCCTGCATGTCGTCGCCTTCGACGAGGACGGTATAGAAGCCGGTGATCGTCCCCTGCTCTGCTGCGCCAGCGCGCTCCATCAGCTTGGGCAGCAGTGCGAAGACCGATGGCGTATAGCCCTTGGCGGCCGGCGGCTCGCCAATCGTCAGGCCGATCTCGCGCTGGGCCATGGCAAAGCGGGTGACCGAATCCATCAGGAACGAGACGTGCAGCCCTTGGTCGCGGAAGAACTCGGCGATGGCCGTGGCCGTCCACGCGCCTTTGACCCGTACGAGCGCCGGCTGGTCGGAGGTGGAGACGACCACCACCGAGCGCGCCAGCCCTTCTGGTCCGAGATCGCGCTCGATAAACTCGCGCACCTCGCGTCCGCGCTCGCCGATCAAGGCGATGACATTCACGTCGGCCGATACCCCGCGGGCGATCATGCCCAGCAGCGTGCTCTTCCCAACCCCGGAGCCGGCAAAGATCCCCAGCCGCTGGCCCTTGCCGCAGGTCAGCAGGCCATCGATCGCGCGCACGCCGGTAGCGAGCGGCTCGGCAATCCGCGGGCGCGAGAGCGCAGCCGGCGGGGCATTCCCCACACCGTAGCGCCGGCCGCCAATGGGCCCCTTGCCATCGATCGGCCGACCCAGCCCATCGACCACTCGCCCGACCAGCCCGGGGCCAAGTACGATCGAAAAGCCGGCGCCGGTGGCGACCACCTCGCTGCCCGGCGCAATGCCGTCCATCTCGCCGAGGGGCATCAGCAGCACACGGTCGTCGCGGAAGCCAACCACCTCGGCCGCAATTACCTCGCGCCCGTAGCCGTGCCGTTCGGAGACCACGTGGCAGAGCTCGCCCAGCCGGCACGAAAGCCCCACCGCCTCGATGATTAGCCCGATCACCTGCACCACGCGGCCCGAGCAGCGCAGCGGATCGAGCTCGCCAACGGCCTCGTAGAAGCGCGAGAGGTCAAGGGTGGAAGGCGCAGCCGTCTCCACTACCACGTCGCGCTCCTCCCGCCTCGCTGTGCAGGCGCCATGGTTTGTCTCCCTGGAGCCAGCGGCGTTTTCACGACCACGTCGCTATCCTCCCGCCTCGCCGGTGAGCGTGAGTAGCGTGCGCTCGATCTTCTGCAGCTGAGTCTCCACGCGCGCATCGACCGTGCCGGCGCGCGTATCGATGATCACGCCAGCCGGATCGACCGCCGGATCGGCCACCACCTCGACGCCGCGCTCGGCAAACCGCGCCGTGATATTCGAGAGGTACTCGCCCAGCACCTCGATCGTCTGCGGATGCAGGCGCAGGCGCATCCGCTCAGTGCCGGCCACCTTGAGCATCGCCCGGGTGAGGAGCCCGCGCAGGACGTCTGGGTCCTGCTCGATCTCCTTGGCGACGATCTTGCGGGCGACGTGCATGGCCAGGCGAATAATCTCCGGCTCGGCGCTGGCGATGAGCTGGCGGCGATCGACCACCGCCTGAGCGGCGATTTCGTGTGCCAGCTCGAGCTGCTGCGCCAGCTCCTGGCGGGCAGCCCGCGCGCCCTCGTCGTAGCCGGCCTGCCGGCCCGCCTCGTGCCCCTCCTGGCGCGCCCGCTCGCGGATGGCCGCCGCCTCTGCCTCGGCCGCGGCGACCGTCTGGGCCGCCTGCTCCTGGCTTTCGGCCAGCAGCCGGCGGGCCTGGGCCGCGGTGGTGATGATCTCCTCCGCCTCGGCCAGGCGCGCCTCCGCCGCGGCACGCAGCGCCTCCGCCTCAGCCTGTGCGCGCCCAAGCTCGACCTGGGCTTGAGCCCGCTCTTGCGCGGCCTCTGCTTCGGCGGCAGCCAGGATCCGCTGGGCCTCTGCCTGTGCGGCCTCGACCAGCCGGCGCGCCTCGGCGCGCGCGGCTTCGAGCGCTTGCGTGGCCTGCGCCAGGCGTGCCTCCGCCGAGGCCGGCGGCCGCGGCGGGCCATTGCCGGCCGCGCGGCTCTGGACCGGCAGGGCGAGCGCGCTGGACACGACCAGGTAACGCGCGTGCACGCCGGGCCCCTTGAGCACCGCCGTGCCGCCCGCGGCACGAAGCCGTGGCGAGCCCTTGCGGCTGTCGTTGCTGCCGTTATCGTTGCCGTTGAGCACTGATCCGCCGCCTATCGACCGGCTAGACAAACTCATCCTTGCCGCCACGCGAGATGGTGATCTCCTCCGCCTGCTCGAGGCGGCGGATGACAGCCACGATCTTCTGCTGCGCGTCTTCCACCGCCGACAGCCGCTGCGGCCCCAGAATCTCCATATCCTCCTTGAGCTGGGCAGCCGCGCGGCTGGACATGCCGCGGAAGAACTTAGCTCGCACCTCCTCCGAGGCGCCGCGCAGTGCCAGCGCGAGATCACGCGCATCGAGCTCGCGCACGATGCGCGGCATGTCGCGATCGCCGATGCGCACGATGTCCTCGAAGGTGAACATGTTCTTCTTCAGCTCGTCGGCCAGCTCCGGGCGCGTCTCGTCGAGCGCATCCATGATCGCCTTCTGGGTGGTCAGGTCGATGTTGTTGAGCACACTGACGATATGCTTGACGCCACCCACCGTCTGATAGCCCTGCGTCGAGACCGACGACACCTTCTTGCGCAGCAGGCGCTCGACCTCCTTGACAACATCGGGAGCGGTGCGATCCATCAGCGCCACCCGCATCGCCACCTCGCTCTGCAGGTCTGGATGCAGGCCGCTGAGCACCGTGGCCGCCTGCTCCGGCTGCAGATAGGAGATGACCAGCGCGATCGTCTGCGGATGCTCGCTCTGCAGGAAGCTCACGATCTGCATCGGATCCATATCGCTCAGGAAATCGAAAGGCGCCGCCTTGATGCGCGTGGAGAGCCGTGCGATGAGCTCCGACGCCCGCTGCGGGCCGAGCGTGCGGGTCAGCAGCTCCTGAGCAAACTCGAGCCCGCCCGAGGAGATGTAATCGGCCGCCACCAGCGCCTCATACACCTCCTCCATCACCGCATCGATCACCCGCGCCGAGACGTGGCGCATGCGAAAGATCTCGAGCGTGACGCGCTCGATCTCGCCTTCTGGCAGATGCTTGAGGACCTTGGTCGATGCCTCCTGCCCGATGCCGATGAGGAACGCGGCCACGCGCTGGAGACCGGTCATGCCCTCGAGCGGATTCTCTTCGGGCTCGCCCCGTGACTCTGTCCGGGGCAGGGGCGGCAGGGCGCCGGCCGCGGCGGCCAAGGGGCCGCGCGCCGTGCCTGGTGCTCCTGCAAGCGTGGCGCCGCCAGGCCGTGCTGCCGCGGTGCCCGAAGCGGCGCCGAGCGCCCCCCGCGCGGGGCCTGAGGTGGAGGTAGCGGTTGCTGCCATGCCCAGTGTCTACCTATCCCCTAGATTTGCTGCGTCACTCAGACTGCTGCGATGGGCTGTCCGCCATTGAGCCCTCACCGTCTAGCTATTCCCTGTAGTAACCTGCTGCACGGCTCATGACCTACACCGACGACGGGCGATCCTCTGTCTGCCCTTTTGCCTGACCCTGCTCCGATGCCGAGCTCATACGGCCGACGGCTGGCTGCGCGAGGTGCGCTCCAGCCAGCTGGAGAGCACCTCGGCAATCACGTCGGGCTTCTCCGAGGCCAGCTTGGACAGGCTCTCGCGAATCTGCTGGCGGCGGGCAAGCTCAGCCTCGCGCTGCTGCTGGATCGCCTCCTGCTCCCGGCGCGCCCGCAGCTCGGCTTCCAGCTCCTGGCGGAGCTGCGCCTCGATGGCCTCGCGATCGACCGGCTGCGCCCACCCCGGCAGCATCGCCGTCGCCTCGGCCACATGCTCCTCGACCGCCGCGGGCGACAGCAGCGCGGCCGCGCCGCCCGGCAGACTCACCGGCTCGGCCGCCGGCAGCGTCGGTGGGACCCTGGGCCGCAGCGTGCCCAGGAGGTAACGGAAGAGGAAGAAGATCCCGATAAACGCCAGCGCCACGCCGGCCAGCTTGATGCTGAGCTGGTAGATCTCCATATTCCGCTGCTCTTCCTGCTGCTTCTTGAGCTGCGCCGCCAGGCCTTCATCGAAGGGCAGAGGGACCACGGCCACCTGGTCACCGCGGGCCGGCTGGATACCGGCTGCGGCCGCCACTGCCTGGCTGATCTGGTCGGCCTGCGCCGCCTTGACCGACTGATCGATCATCACCGCGATACCGATGCTCTTGACCGTCCCCGGCGCCCGCACAATGCTCTGCTTATCGCTCGAAACCTCGTAGTTCGTGGTGACCTTCGAGCGCTGGTAGCTGGAGGTCTCGCCCGGCTGAGCGGCCTGATAGCTGGGGACATTCGACTGCGTGCCCGGCACGCCCACCGGCGGCACCGCTGCCACTCCCTGCCCGTTGAACTGCTCGCGCTCGTCCTGCTGGCTGCGTACCTGCGGCTGCGTATTGCTGGGCGAGAAGGTCTCGATATCCTGCTTGACGTCGTTCCAGTCGAGATCGACCGTGGCGCGTACCACCGCATGGTTGGGCCCGAGCACGGTATCGAGCAGACCCTGGATCTTCTTCTCCAGATCTGCCTCGCGCTGGCGCTGCACCTCCATGCGCGCGGCGGCTTCCTTATCGCGTAGCTCCTGGGGAGTCGAGAGGTCGCCGAGCGCATTGCCGTTCGTGTCCACCACGGCCACATTCTCGGGAGTGAGGCCCTCGACGCTCTTGGAGACGAGCAGCTTGATGCTCGATACCTGGTCGTTGCTCAGCTTGGCGCCCGGCTTGAGCTGGAGCACCACCGAGGCCGTCGGCGGCTGCTGCTGCGAGGTGAGCAGGCGATCCTGGGGTAGCGCCAGATGCACGCGCGCCGACTGCACCGCCGACAGCCGACTGATCGTGCGGGTCAGCTCGCCTTCGAGCGCGCGCTGGTAGTTCAGGCGCTGGGCGAAATCGGTAATTCCCAGATTCGTCTTATCGAAGACCTCCATACCCACCAGCCCAACCCCGGAGCCGGACGGCAGCCCTTGCGAGACGAGCTGCAGGCGGAGGTCGGGCGCCGCGTTCTGTGGCACCAGGACGGTCGTGCCGCCGTCGGTCAGCTCGTACGGCACCTTCTGCTGCTTGAGGGCGGCCACGATGGCCGCCGCGTCCTGGGCAGAGAGATTGGTGTAGAGCGGGACATAGCGCGGGCGCTGCAGATAGAAGGCAGCTCCCAGCAGGGCCAGCACGAGCGCCGCCGCCGCCCCGGCGGCAACCAGCTGCCGCGTGCGCCCCAGACTTTGCCACACGCGCGGCAGCTCTCCAATGATGCGCGTCAAACCTTCGCTATTCACCCACGCCTCCCGCGGGCTCCGTTCTCAGATCGCCCCGGCACCCGAGGCCCTTCAACCTCCGGTGCCGTTACCTGCCTTCTGAACGTTAACGCTAGACGTTCATGCGCATGACTTCCTGGTAGGCCTCCAGCAGCTTGTTGCGCACCTGTAGCGCCAGGCTAAACGAGAGGTCGGCCTGCTCCATGGCGATCAGCACCGAGTGCAGATCGACCGGCTCACCGGCAGCCAGCTTCGTGGCGCCCGCATCGGCCGCCTGGAACTGCGCGTTGAGGCTCTGCATGGCCTGCTGGAGCAGCGTGCTGAACGACTCGACCGCCTGCTGCGTGGCCGAGCCGGCGGCCGGAGCGGCGCCCACCGCCGTGGCCGAGCCGGCGGCCGGAGCGGCGCCCACCGCCGTGGCCGCGGGCACCGCCGGAGCGGCGGCTGCGGCCACGGCGGCACCACCAGCAGGTCCGGCAGCGGCCGCGCTCGAGGCCCGCGGCGGTGCCAGCTGGAGCTCCGGCGCGCTACCGGGCAGCGCACCATACGGCAGCACGCGGGGAAGAGTGATATCCATGAGTGCGGCTCGCTCCTTCCTGGCCTTGCCTTGGCTTATCTTAGCCAGCTTACCCTGGCCTTAGCGTGGCCCTACCGGCCAATCTCCAGCGCCTTGAGCGCCATTGCCTTGGCGGCGTTGAGCGTGGTCACGTTCGCCTCGTAGGCCCGAGTCGCCGAGAGCATGTCGGCCATCTCGGTAATCGGGTCGATATCGGGATAGTCGACGAAGCCATCGGGGCCGGCATCGGGATTATCTGGCTCGTAGACCCGCTTGGGCGGCCGGCCATCCGGGCCGACCGAGACCACCGCCACGCCCTGCCCCGGCGCCTCGGTGGATGCCGGCTGGCCAGCCAGGCCGGGCAAGCTGCCCATCCGCTGTGCCAGCAGCATGGCGCGAAACGAGAGCGGCGCCTGCTGCGCCTGGAAGATCACCTGCTGGCGGCGGTACGGGCCGCCTTCGGCGGTGCGGGTGGTATTCATGTTGGCCACGTTGTTGGCAATCACATCGGCCCGCAGCCGCTGGGCCGTCAGCGCCGAGGCGGCAATCCGCAGCATGGAGTAAAAGGCCATACCGACTCCTGCACCCAAGCATAGGTGGTGCAGCGCCGCGCTTCACACCAAGCCCCCCAAAAGGTGCTCCCCCATTCGGCGGATGCACGGCGGAGGCTGATCCCAGGCCGCGGCCGGTGCGTTCAGGACCGGGGCTCAGCCATCTCGAGGTTCGGGGGCAAGGCCGAACAGCTCGTCCGGCGCGACGAGCAGCACGCGCTCGTGGGGGTCGCCGGCAAGCTGCTGAAGGTCCGGGTGAAAGCCGCTCCGGGAGAAGAGCGCGCGCCAGGGCCGATCAACCGGCCGTAGCTCAGCATGCCCGCGGCGCAGGGCAGCGGCCAAGCCGGCGAGGGCCCGCACGCCCACCGGCGCCGCCGACCACTTGCACTCGCCAACCAGGACGGCGCGGCCCTCGCGTAGCACAACGACGTCGATCTCATCGCCCTCAGCGGCGACGGCTACAGCCTCCGCACCGTTCTGCGCACCGTTCTGCGCGCCGTTCTGCGCGCCGTTCTGCGCATCGTTCTGCGCATCGTTCTGCGCATCGTTCTGCGCACCGCCCGCACGTGCGGTCCACCAGGAGCCCACCGATCCCCCGCTCTAGCCACGCCGGTCGATCCTCGACTTTGCCACCGACCGCCAGCAGCTCCAGCGGTGGCTCGATCTAGCCACGCCGGTCGATCCGACCGTGCGGGTCAGGCCCACCGCGGTAGTAGCTGCTGATGGCAGGACGCGAGCCGCGGATGCGGGCCACCTGCTGCGGGAGCTCGTGCATGCGCGCCGAAACGAGCGTGCGCAGGGCCGTATCCTGCAGGCGGAGGGCCTGCGCCTCGTCGAGAATGCGCTGGCGGAGCTCCTCAGGCAGCGCGCTCGTCGCCTCCCCCAGCGCGACCAGCAGGCGGGCCGACTCGGCCAGCAGCTCGCCTCGCCGGTCGAGCAGCGCCGGCAAGGCATCGGTGTGGCCGCGCTGCACCGCCTCCTGAAGGGCAAAGGTCAGCCGGCGCGTGGCCGCATAGCTCGCGCAGAGCTGCTGGCCCAGCTCGATGGGGGTCGCCGCGGTTCCTGAGCCCGAAGAAGCAGTCATGGTCACTAGCAGGGCCGGCAGATAGGCGGCTGTGGGGCATTGCCGGCAAACCGCCCTCTCAGATCATGACAGAGCGTGTGCGCCCCGCGGCCCGGCTAGGACCTTTTGCTCTGCGAGAGTCGCTCCAGGTAGTCGCGCAGTGCCTCCGGCCATGGGCGGGGAGCAGGAATGCCGGCGGCGCGCAGCGTGCCGTGCGCGAGCACGGAGTACTGCGGCCGCGCCGGCCGGGGCGGCAGATCGGCAAAGCGACCGGGGCGCAGGTCTGGCTGGAGGCCGGCCAGCGCAAAGATGGCGCCGGCGAACTCGTACCAGCTGCACCAGCCGGCATTCGAGACGTGCGCCAGTCCGGTCACGCCGGCCTCCAGCAGCTGAGCAATGGTGGTGGCGGCATCGGGCGCATAGGTGGGCGAGTGGAACTGATCTTCCGGCACGGTAATCGTCTGGCCGCGACGCGCCAGATCGAGCATGATGGAGGGAAACGACGCGCCGCCGCGGCTCCGGCTGCCGCCGACGTCGAAGAGGCTCGATACCCGCACGATCAGGTGGCGCGGCGTGATCGCGCGCACCAGGTGCTCGCCAGCCAGCTTCGACGCCCCATAGACGGAAAGCGGGCGTGGGCAGTCGGTCTCCAGATAGGGCTCGCGCTTCTGGCCATCGAAGACGTAATCGGTGCTGATCTGCACCAGCATGGCATCGTGTGCCGCGCACCATTCGGCGAGCAGCGCCGGCCCCAGCGCATTGACCCGCAGGGCAAGCTCCGGCTCTTCCTTATACACAAAGGCGGTGTTGATGACCACCTCCGGCGGGGGATCGAGCGCGCCAAGCGCACGGGCGATCTGCTCGCGCTCGGTAATCTCGAGCGCGGCGTGATCGAAGGCATGCACGCGCCAGCCGGGGCGCGTTGCAAACTCTGCCACGAGCGCGCGCCCCAGCTGGCCGCTGGCACCGACAATCGCGACGGCGCGCCCGGCCGCCGGCTTCGCTCTAGTCGTGGCCAGAGCCGTAATCGTCACCATCGTCCTCGCCATCGCCTGCAAGGCTACCGCACGAGTGGCAGAGCGATGAGACTTTGGCTACCCTCCCAGCCATACACGAGCCTGTAAGATGGACTAAAGCGGACTCACGGGAGGGACGAGCATGAGACGCAGGGTGCAACCCAAGGCACGCGGCCCGGCAATCGTTGGAGCTGCTGGCGCACCGAGATTGGAGGACCTGGTGGCGCGGCGCGACCAGATCTTGGAGATTGCTTCTAGACATGGCACGAAGAACGTGCGTGTGTTTGGATCAGTGGCGCGTGGTGAGGCGAGACCCGACAGCGACATCGATTTCCTCGTCGATCTTGATCCTGACCGCACGCTCTTCGACCTCAGCGAGCTCATCCTTGACCTCCAGGAGGCTCTGGGGCGGGAGGTCGACGTCATCGAGATCGGACAGCGCACCGCCGCGACTGAGCGTATCTCCCGCGAGGCAGTCGCGCTAATCCAGAGCAACGGATACCTTTCGCTCGATCCTCAGCGAGTGTGGCAAACAGTCTGCTCAGAACTCCCCATCCTGAAGCGCGTTGTAGAGGAGGAGCTTAGCCACTGATAAGCGCCGGCATCAGGCGGCCAGCGCGGCGCGGCGAGCCAGATCGAGCGCGCTGGCGAAGGCCTTGGTGAGAAAGCCGGTCGGGGCAAGCGCCTCGGGCGCCAGCGCCAGCGCAATCTCGAAGGCGTTGCGCGCATCGTCTGCACGGCCGAGCAAGAGCGCAGCGATGGCCAGGCGCAGATAGAGCCCGGCGTGCTGCGGCGGATCGGTGATCCCCTCGGCCAGCACGCCGAACGACGCGGCTGCCTCGCCGGCCTCGAGCAGCAGGTCGGCCAGCGCCAGCCGCAGCCCCATGCTCTCCGGACGCTGTACCAGGCACGCGCTCAGGTAATCGTAGGCCTGCTGCAGGCCATCGAGTCCGCCCTGCCGGCGCAACGCCTCTGCCTGCGCCAGGCACGCCTGATCCTCATGAGCTGCGGGCATCGCCAGCCCATCGCATGGCGCGGCCCTGATCTGGCTCAGGAGCGCCAAGGCGTAGTCCTGCAGATAGCTCTGCACAAGGCCATCCGGCAGCTCCAGGCGCGACCGGCGGCCACCCGGGGTCGCGGCCTCTACTGCCTGGCCAACGAGGGCATCGGTGGCGATGAGCAGACGGTGCCCGCGCCGGCGAAACGCCTCCGACCAGGCAGCATCCGGCTCCTCAGAGAGCGCAATGGGATCAAGACTCTCCAGCACATCGCGCAGCACCGCGCGCCGCGCCAGCAGGCAGCAGGCAAGGAGCCGGGAGGCTTCCAGATACCGGCCCGCGTTCAGCGCCGCCAGCCGCGCCGCTGCTGAATCGAGTCCCCCCTCACCGGTAGCCAGCCAGTCCAGCGTATCGAGGTGCAGCCCCACATCCTGGAATGCCCCACGCACGATCTGGTAGATCCCATGCTGGCGGTAATCCAGCGTATCGAGGTGCAGCCCCACATCCTGGAGCCCGACGCCATTCGAGAGCGGGCCAACTGCTCCGGCATCCGGCTCAGCTTCCAGGCAGGCTACCAGCCGGTCCAGCCATCCCGGGGTGGCTGCCACATCGGCCTCGATGAGCGCGACGTATTCGTGCGTGGCAGCGCCGACGGCCCGGCGCAGCGCCGGCCAGGGAGTGGCGGCAGCGTCTTCCTCGGCCCAGAGCACGCGCATACGCTCCGGGTGCTCGCCGGCCAGAAGCTCGGCGTAGCGCAGCGAAGCATCGGCCGGCCCGCACTGGACGCAGAGGATCTCATCCTGCCGGCCGGTGTAGCACAGCAGCCGGTCCAGACATGAAGCGATGGTGGCCAGCGACCGGCCAATCTGGACTACCACTGCCACGCCGGGGCGTGGCGAATCCGGAAGCGCCTCCAGGGCCCCGGCCGCCGGCGATCCAGGCTCCTCGTCGAACGCGGTGAAGCGGCCGAGCCAGCGCCAGTGCAGGCGATTGAGATTCTCGATATCCCGTTGGTGGCGCCCTGAGCTGACCGACTCGTGATGCACGAGCACGCTCTTCGGGGTATAGACGATCCGCCATCCCTGCTCCTTCACCTTGAAGCAGAGATCGACGTCCTCATAGCCATTGACGTAGCCCTCGTCGAAGCCACCGGCGGCCGCGAAGATTTCGCGCCGGATGAGCAGGCAGGCCGCGGTAACGGCGTTGAGATCGAGCGGCTGATCGCTCTCGCCTGCCGGCCGGCCGCGATGCAGGTGCGCTGGAATAATGGGATAAGGACGCCCGCGGCGGACGATGACCCCACCGTGCTGGATGGTGCCGTCGGGATAGAGGAGCTTGCTGCCGACGATGGCGATCGAGGGATCTGACTCGATGGTCTCGACCATCGCATCGAGCCAGCCCGGCCGGGCCTCGGTGTCGTTATTGAGGAAGAGCAGGTAACGGCCGCGGGCCAGGCGAGCGCCCTGGTTGCAGGCTTTGGCAAAGCCCAGGTTCGTCTTGTTGCGGTGGATGCGGATGCTCAGCTGCAGGCAGCCGGGGAGCGAGCCCAGCGCTTCCGAGGTCAGGTCGGTGGAAGCATTATCCACGATGATGACCTCGCAGGAGGTCTGCTGCGTCTGAGCCGCCAGGTGCAGGCTCTCCAGACAGGCAGAGGTGTACTCCCACTTGTTGAAGGTCGGAATGATGATGGAGACCAGGGGTGGAGGAGCGCTGCCGTCCTGGTTCGCAGCGAGCGCCGGTCCCCCTCGCCGCAGCGGCCGGAAGTGCAGGGGCGCCATCCGGCCATCGACCAGGAAGCCGAGGCGCTGGCCATGGAGGAAGATCTCGTCCCAGGCTCGTAGAGCACGTTCCCGCGCCTGGGGATGCGCGCTTTCCTGCTCGGCGTGCCGGCGGAAGTAGCTCAAGGTGTCGGACAGATAGATAGCATCGCCACGGCTCAGCAGGTTGAGCCACATCACCACGTCGCCATTCCAATGAATCGGCTGCCCGCCGAGGCTAAACAGGGGCGGCTGGACGTGCTGCAGGTCACGTTTGCGGAAGAGTGTGGTCGTTGGCTCACCGAGGCGATTGATTCGTGTGCAGAGCAGGAAGTCGCCAAGCGCCTGGCCAGAGACGTGCGCGTCCTCGAACAGCAGGTGCGCAGTCTCCATGGTGGGAGGAAGCCGCCGGCCATCGGCATCGATAAGCTGTCGATACGATGTGACCAGCGTGACCTCCGGATGCTCCTCCATGCAGCGCACCATGCGCTCGATGCACTCGGGATGGAGCACGTCATCATCGTTGAGGAACTTCACATACTCGCCCCGGGCCCGCGCGAACAGGTGAAGGTAATTCTGAAATGAGCCGAGGGCCGGCCGATTGCGGTGATAGCGCACCCTCGGATCATGCTCGAACTTCCGGACAATGCTCGCGATCTCATCCGAAGGGCAATCGTCCCCAATGAGAATCTCGAGCGTGCGATAGGTCTGTGCGATCGCGCTGGCAAGGCATTCCTCGAAATAGTGGTGATTGTAGGCGGGAATGAGCACGCTGACCAGTGGCTGGCTCGCCGGCGCCACCGCTCGGGGTCCACCCGGCCTGACGAACTCGAGTACCATCGACTCGGCCCGGTACTCCACGTGCTGGAACTGCGGAACGTCGCTCATGCCGACCGGCCAGCGACGCTTGACTGCCAGGCCGGCCAGCTCGGCAACGCGGACGAGCTCTTCCTCGTCGTAGAGCCACTGGTGTCCCCACTCCCGAAAGGCGATGTTTAACATCTCGCAGCGCGTGCCGATCCATTCGTAGCCAAACTGGGCGAGCCAGGGTCGTGAGCGCCAGTCACCCTGATAATCGCCCACCGTCTGCTCGAGATCCGGCGTCGCCACACGCAGCACGCCGCCGGGGCAGAGGACACGCCGGCACTCACGCAAGAAGGCGATCGCCTGAGGGCGGGTCAGGTGCCCGATGAAGTGCTCACTGAAGATGCCCTGAACCGCACCATCAGCGAAAGGCAGCCCGAGTGTGACGTCGAGCTCCAGGTCGGCTCCCGATTCTCGGTCGATATTGACGAAGCCGGGTAGCTTGTGTGCACCGCAGCCGATATTCAGAAAAAGCGCTGCCATTTGCCCCTACCTGTTGGATTACGCCCCGCCCCGCGCCGGCCGGCATGGCTGCCGAGATCGGTAGGCACCTGGTCACGACCACTGCAACGCGCCACGCTCAGGCCCACCCTTACCGGCATGACCGCCGAGCCCGAGAGACACGATCTACCGCGGCGATGATCTTCGCGCAGTCTGCTGCCGCCATTTCGTGGTGCACCGGCAGGCAGAGCACGTGGCGCGAAGCATAGTCGGTGCGTCGCAGCCCTGCCGGATCGAAGCGGCCCTGGTAGAGGGGCGAGTTGGCCACCGTTGGGTAGAAGTACCGGCGGGCATAGATGCCACACCGGCGCAGCTCGGCATAGAGCACGTCACGGTCGAGCGAGGACGAAGGATGGATCAGCAGCGGGAAATAGGCGTAATTGAGCCGGAGATCGGGCCGCCGGTAGAGGTCCCAGCAGATGGCAAACTGCTCATCTTCCAGCGCCTCAAAGTACGCCAGGTACTGCTCGACGACCCATCGCCGGCGGGCAATGGCAGCCTCCACCAGCGGGAGCGCGGCCAGCCCAAAAGCCGCCCGCATCTCGTCCATCTTGCCATTGAGCCCAAACAGGACAATCTCTTCTTCATTCTTGATGCCGAAATTGCGCAGCAGACGCAGGCGATCGAGCAGATCGGGGCGCGCATCGCCCGAGGCGATGCAGCCACCTTCCAGGGTAGTGAAGACCTTGGTCGCGTGGAAGCTGAAGACAGCCAGATCGCCGTAGGCGCCAATTCCTCGCCCGTCGAGTGTGACGCCAAACGCAGGCGCCGCATCGTAGATGAGCGGCAGCCGGTGGTGCTGCGCCAGCCGCCCCAGCTCAGCCACAGCGCACGGATACCCATAGGTATGCACGGCAAGGATGGCGCGCGTGCGCGGGGTGATCTGCTCCGCGACCGCCGCCGGATCCAGGCAGAAGTGCTCGTCGATATCGACGAAGACCGGCGTGAGCCGCGGATTCTGGAGCAGCACGTGATAGGTGGCGGGGAAGCTATAGCCGGTAGTGATCACCTCGCCTTCGACCTCGAGCGCGCGCAAGGCAAGGTCGAGCCCAACGGTTGCGTTGGTGACGGCAGCCACCTGGGAGACGCCAAGGTAGGCAGCGAGGGCACTCTCGAGTCGCTGGACGTAGCGTCCGTTATTGGTCAGCCAGCGGCGCGCGAAAATATCCCGAACGTACTCCAGGAAGGTATCTAGCTCGGGGAGGAGCGGGCGCGTGACGGCCAGCGCGCGGGGCGGGACGGGATCTTCGATGGCTGTTATCGTTGTTGCCGCTGTTCCCGTTGCGGTCGCTGTTGCTGCCATCGGTGCGGTGCCTTCCTCATGCATTGCGATCATGCAACCGCTGGCCGCGCGATGAACGTTCCAGCCGCTGCTGTCTTTCACCCGAACGATTGCCACAGGGGGAGTCTGAGCTTCGGGCATCGACCGGTCAAACACCTAGCCCCGCTGGGCATCGGCTATTTGCCCGATATCGGTCACCTCTCCACTGTCCCGCCATTCGCTCCCTGCGGATTACCAGACAGCTCGAGCCGGTGCATCAGGGTGCGCTCGAGTTCGAGGAGCCCTCGGCTGCGGCCCTTGAGCCGCCTGGCCGGAATGCCGAAGTAGACCCCCCAAGGCTCAAGGTCCTTGGTCACGAGCGATAAGGCCCCTACCGCCGCCCCCTCCTTAAGGACCACTCCCGGCAGAATCACCGAGCCGGCCCCTACGATGACGTGCCGCTCGAGCCTGACAGTACCTACCTCGAGCCCTAGATACTCTGCCGGTACGCTGGGGTTCGTGAGATGCAGGCCCGAATAGTCGTCTGTCACGGAATAGACGCGCACTCCTTGCGAGAGGCCAGAGAAGTCTTCCATCTCGATCCCGCCGCGCCCGGCAAGGTAGCAATGGGCGCCCACGTGAATGAAGCTCCCCAGGCGGATCCACCCGCCGGCATTAGCGATCATGATGACGTACGGGTCAATCCGCACATGGTCACCCAGCTCGATGTTCTCCAAGCCAACGAGGTTCGTCTCCTCGTGGACGAGAACATCGTTCCCCACACGCTTGGCCCCCAAGGCTCGCAGGTCTGCCGAGGTGAGGTACTTCCCGCCGTGAATTTTCATCCGTCAATATCCGGTGCTTCTGTGTCGTGCAGGTCCGCTGGGCCAGCCGGCACCATCACCGCTACGGATCTTCATCTGTCGATGTCCAGCGCTTCCTCTACAAGCGGCGACACTCTTCCCAGTAGCGTCGTGCCAACCCAGGTGGCCCAACACTGTTGCTTCTCATTCGTCCAGGTTCGCACCTGCTTGAGCCCAGTGGCCTGCGCCTGCTGCATGCTCCATCTCAGCCATCGGCCACCGCAAGCAGGCGTGCGTTGGCGGCATCCTCGCTGCGCCCGAGCTGCTCGAAGGCGTCGGCGAGCAGCTGGTACGTCTCGGCCGGCACTGGCTCGGCGTCGAGCAGCGGCTGCAGCACGTCGAGCGCCGCGGCGGCGGCGGCTGGCTCGCCGGCGCCGACGAGCAGCCGCCCCAGTGCCAGGCGCAGGCCGGCATGGGCCGGCGCGGCGCGCACCGCTGCGTCGAGCCGGTCGTACGCCTCCTGGATCCGGCCCAGCGCCTGCTCAGCCTCGGCGGCAGCGCCGATGACGGTAGCGTTCCCCGGCGACTCGCGGAGTGCCTGCTCGAAGTAGCGTAGCGCCGCCTCGTGGTCGCCTTCCAGCTGAGCCGCCATCCCCAGGCCGTGCAAGGCCCGCCACCCGGCGGCGCTGGGATCGGCCGTGCCGTAGACCGGCTTGCCCTTGAGGGCCCGGGCGCGCCGAAAGGCGGCCGCTGCCCCGCGCGCATCGCCAGCCGCCAGCCTGGCCAGGCCGGCCTGATACCACAGCGGGGCATGCTCCGGGCAGCGCGCCACGCCGTCGCGGCCAAGGGCCACCGCCGCCGCGATCGCCCCTGGATCATCGAGCGAAAGCTGGGCCGCGATGGCCACCCGATAGCAATCGGCGAGGTTGTTCTTGCCCAGGCGGTCGCTCCGATCGAGCGCACGACGGGCCGCCTCGAGCGCAGCCCGCGGGTTGCCTGCCTCAAGCTGGTGCTGGGCCAGCTTATAGAGGAAATACGGCTCGTCCGGCTCCTCCGCCGCGGCGGCTTCCAGCAGCCGCAGGTTCCGTTCGACCTTCTTGCGGTCGCGTACCGCGCCGGCCTGGTGGCCATAGTGATCGATGCGCACGCGGTCGGTGTAGACGTACTCCAGCCGGGATGGATCGCCGGTGTGGCGGATGACCTCGTGAATGCGCCCGACAAAGCGAACGCCCGGCAGGCGCGGCGCCAGGCGACCTTCGTACTGCTCGATCACGGCCGCTTCTCCCCCGCCGTGATCGCCACCGGCGTGGTGGTGGCGGATGAGGAGCGCATAGCAGCGGGGCCGGCCCGGCGCGCCGGGCTGCTGCACCAGATCGCGTAGCTGCGCCGCCGTTGCTGGGTCGAGCACCTCGTCGGCATCCAGCTTGAGGAACCAGTCGCCGCTGGCCAGGTCGAGCGCCGCGTTGCGTGCGGCCGCAAAGTCGTTGCACCAGGTAAAGTGGCCCACGATCGCGCCGTGCGCGCGAGCAATCGCCACCGTCTCGTCGGTCGAGCCGGTATCGATCACCACCAGCTCGTCGACATATGGCCGCGCCGATTCGAGGCATCGCGCCAGGGTGGCCGCCTCATTGCGCGCGATAACGCAGAGACTGATGCGGGGCGCGCGCTGGTCCGGCGGCGCCAGCTGCCTCGCCCGTGCCGGTTCGGCGGCGCCGCTGGAGGATTGCCGGTCCGGCTCGCGCGAAGCGATAGCGGGCGGCGGCGCGGCGGTGGTCGAGCTGCCGCGCGGCGAGGCTGGGGGAGGGTGTCGCTGAGCGCCGGCTTCTGGCTCTGCCGGCGGCACGGCGGCGCCGGCCGCCGGCCTCTGCTCGCGGAGCCGGGCGGCCAGCTCGCGCCCCATCGCCAGCATCGCCTTCGCCTCGGCGGATGCGTTCGGCAGCGCCGCGCCGGTTTCCAGGAAGCGCAAGGCTTCGTCTACCCGATCAAGGTGGAGCAAGGCGGCTCCCAGGAGCGCGTAGCCCTCCGGCTCACCGGCCTTGACGGCGCGGGCCGCCGCGTAGGCCGCCTGGTCGTAATGGCCGGCATAGAGCCGCACGCGCGCCTGGCCGAGATAGAAGGGACCATCCTCCAGAAAGGGCGCGGCCTTTGGATGCAGGCGCACGATCATTGCGCGCATGGCGTCGGCATGCTTGAAGACCGAATCGAGGTACGATGGCCCGTGGCGGCGGTAGAAGATCAGGGGCTCGGGAAGGTGCCGGCCGCGGAAGCCTGCCTCGGCGGCGGTGATCCAGAACTCCCAGTCTTCGTAGCCCTGCCGCATCGCGTCCTTGAAGCCACCGGTCGTCTCCCAGACGACGCGGCGCACCAGCGCCGCCGTGGGCACGATGTTGCGCCGGTACAGCTCCTGAGGATCCCACTCGGCCATCCGCCATACCCCTTCTTCCGCCCCAAAGAGCTGCAGCTGCGGATAGACGATGTCGGCGCCGTCGCCATCGGCAATGGCTAGGGCTTTGCCCACATACTCCGGATGGAGCCGGTCGTCGGCATCGAGGCAGATGAAGAACTCGCCCCGCGATGAGGCGATGCCTCGGTTGCGAGCGGCGCCAACGCCGGCATTCGGCTGGTGCAGGTAGCGCACGCGATCCGGCAAGCGCTCGACGTAGCCAGCCGCGACGGCGGCGGTGTCGTCGGGCGAATCGTCGTCGACGATGATGATCTCGAGGAGCTCGGCCGGCACGCGCTGCGCCAGCACGCTCTCGATCGCTTCCGGCAGATACCTGGCGTAGTTGTAGCAAGGAATGACCACGCTCACACGTGGCAGCGCTGCATTCATGCCCCTGCCCCCTCTGGCCAACCTGGGCCACTCGTCATGGTCATCGCCATCGCTCCAGGGGAGGAAAAGGTCGCGGAGATGCCGGCCGACCTCACCGGCCCATCCGGCATCGACCACCGGCTGGAGGCACGGCCTCCCAGTCCATCGGCCAAACGATACCGTCCCGGCAGCCATCAGCCAGCCGCACTGGGCCAGGTGGGCCATCTTGCTCCGGAGCGTGACAGAGAGGCTACCCGACAGACAAAGCCGGCGGGCCATGGCATGCTTGTACGCAGCCTGATGAATGAACAAGCATCGGCGGGCCGGAGAGACATGCCCGCGCGCGAGCCGGACGCCGAGCCGCCGGTGAGCATCATCGTGCTCACCTACAACGAGGTGGCCTACACGCGCGCGTGCCTGGAAAGCCTGCGCCGCAGCACGGCCTTACCCTACGAGCTGATCGTGGTGGACAACGGCTCCACCGACGGCACGCCGGCCTACCTGCGCACCGTGGCCGGCGCGAAGCTGGTGCTCAACGAGCGCAATCGCGGCTTTGCCGGCGGCTGCAACCAGGGACTCGCGCTGGCGCGCGGCCGGTATCTTCTGCTGCTCAATAACGACACCTTGCTGCCGGCCGGCTGGCTGGAGCGCCTGCTGGCCGGCCTGGCCGATGGCCACCAGAGCGATCGGGGCAGTACCGTCGCGCCCGCCGACCTGGAACGCCCCGGGCGGGGGCTGATCGGGATCGCCGGCCCGCGCAGCAATACCGCTGCCGGAGCGCAGCTGGTCAAAGAGGTGGGGTATGCCGTCGAGGCCCCACCGCCATTCGATCCGCTAGGCGCCGCCGGCTGGGTGGCCGGGCAAGGGGAGGCGCTGCCCGGCGGGATCGATTCCCCCCACCATCCAGTATCCAGCCATCGACCCGCAGAGCAGCAAGGGGAGGCGCTGCCCGGCGGGATCGATTCCCTCGACGCTTACGCTCGCGCCTTCGCGCGCCAGCGCCGCGGGCGCCGGTTCACTGTCGAAGGAATCATCGGCTTCTGCATGCTCATTCGCCGCGAGGTGGTCTCGCTGATCGGCGGGTTCGACGAACGCTTCGGGATCGGCAACTTCGAGGATTACGACTACTGCCTACGTGCCCGCCTGGCCGGCTTTCGCATCGTCGTCGTTGACGACTGCTTCGTGCATCACTACGGCAGCCGCAGCTTCGCCGGCAACCGCATCGATTACGCCTCGTTGATGGACCGGAACTACGCGCTCTTCCGCCAAAAATGGGGGCTGCCGGACGGGCCAGCGGAAGCGCGCACCATTCGCCTGGGGAACCTGCTCGCGCGGCCGTTCGACCCGGCGCGTGACTACGTGCCACTCCCGCCGCCGCCCGCGTGCGAGGTAGTGCCGGGCAGAGTGGAGCCGCCGCCGGCGGCCGCCGCTTCCGAGGAGCAGCCCGCCCTAGCTCACCCGCTCCTTGCCGAGGGCGTGCGCCTGCTGGCCGCCGGCGATGTGCCGGCCGCGCGCGAGCGGCTGTCTCGTGCGGTAGCGCTGCTCCCGCGCTCGGTCGAGGCGCGGTACTTCCTGGGCTGCGCCGAGCTGCAGGCCGGCGAGCCGGCCGCCGCCGTGCGCACGCTGCGCGCCGCGGCCGCGCTCGATCCAGCGAGCCCGGATGTGCACACTGCGCTGGGAGCAGCGCTGGCCGAAGCCGGCGAGCCGGCGGCCGCCGAGCAGGCGCTCTTTCGCGCGCTCGAGCTCGACCCCCGCGCCGCTGAGGCGTGGTACCAGCTCGGCGAGCTCTGCCGGCGCACGGGGCGAGCGGCGCCGGCCCGTGAAGCTCTGCGCCAGGCGCTGCACCTCGATCCGCAGCACGAGGCCGCGCGCACGGCACTCGAGACGCTGGCTTCGGCTCCGTGATCGCTACGCCTATGCCACAGGACCGCTATCATCCCCGGAGAGGCGCACGCATGGCCAGCATCTACAAAGTTCCCCTGGTGCTCAGCCCTCAGCCCGATGGTGGCTTCACCGTGACCAGCCCAGAGCTGCCGGAGCTCGTTACCGAAGGTGATACGGTGGAGGAGGCAGTCTCAAACGTGCAGGATGCCCTCGCGGCTGTCCTCGAGCTCTACGAGGATCTGGGCAAACCCGTGCCGGCGCACCTGCGCCAAGACCCGCGAGCCGGCGAGATTCTGTTCGAGGGCGTAGTCGCCGCCTGACGCTCCTGGGACACAGCCTTCGCGTTCCTACCTGCCCCCTGCCGACGGGGAGCTGCCGACTGCCCTCCATTCTGCCGGCCCGCTCTACGACCTGCCCCCTGCCGGCGGGGAGCTGCCTGAAGCCGCCCCATGACGTATCAAGAGATAGCGCGTAAGCTCCGCCGCCTCGGCTGCGAAGAGGTTCCCCGCCGCGGCGGTGGCTCGCACCGCAAGTGGTGGAACCCCGCCGCCGGTACGGGATGTGTGCTACCTGACTGGGGATCCAAGGACCTCAAGGCTGGCACGATCCGCGCGGCCGTACGTCAGCTGCAGCTCCGCTGGGACGAGTTTCTGGAGGCCTGAGACTCCCCCGACCCTGGTCCCAACTGGCACGTCAGGCGCTGCAGCTCGATCCGCAGCACGAGGCCGCGCGCACGGCACTCGAGACGCTCCAGCCTTGAGCCCACCGTTCCGCCAGCTCCACGCCAGGTGGCATGCGTCCAGACAGGGCGCAGGGCTACGCGGGGGTCTTACCCTTCCAGCGGTCGTAGATCTCCTTCACGAGTGCGTCATAGCCGGGCTTGGCCTGGTTGATAAGGTCACGAGCGGTTCCCTGATTTTGGTTCAGCGGCGTGTTGATCTCCTTGCCAAAGTACGAGTCCATCTGGGGCCATTCAATGAAGAGATGGTCCGGGCTTTCCTGTGAGCGCTTGGGGTCGATGGCCCCCTGGGTCACCTTCTCCAGATCGGCGCGGGGCATAAGGAATTCGTAGCGCCTGTACCAGCTATCGATTGCACCCTTATTCGTCGGGGGTGTCCCGGTCAGCTCACTGTATTGCCTCTGCACTTCTGCGGAAGCAATGTGCTTGATGAACGCCCAGGCGGCGTCACGGTTCTTCGACTGGCTGGAGAGTTCCCAGAAGTCGTTGTACGCAACATTCTTGTTGTTCACCTTAACCGGCACCGCGGCCGCAGCCCATTTGAAGTCCTTGATCGTCGAGTAGCCCCAGAAGTTCCAGCCGCCATTGATCTCGATCGCCACGCGCCCAGTCTTGAAGCTAATGCCTTCGCTCGGGTCTTTACCCGATTGCATTGAGACGTGATGCTTCCAGGCGACATCCTGCGCAAATTGCAGACCGTCGACAGCCTCTTTGCTGTCCAGATTGGTCTTAGGCGCGATCCCATTGGTGTAGTGCTCAGGTAAGAACGCATCTCCACCGAAGTTCCATGCCGGCATGGTCGGCTTCTGGGGATAATACCCCAGACCATAGGTCGCATCTGGCGAGCCAGCGTTCTTCGTGAGCTTCTGGGCAATATCCAGCATCTTCATCGTAGGTCCACGATCTGTCATCCCAATCGACAGGTGGGTATTTGATTCCTTCTTTATCAAATAAATCTTTATTGAAGAACAATAGAGTCCCGAATGTGGTGAGCTGTGGAATTCCGTACTGTTTTCCATGGACTTTGAATTTGTCTGGAAGTCCAGTGAGAAATTGGTTGAGGTCGTATTTATCGCGATTGATCAGCGGCGTCAGATCGGCTACCATGCCGCGCGCCCAGAAGCCCATGTAGTTCTGGCCAAAGCCCCACACATCAGGCGGCGAGCCGGCCGCCCACATCGCGAGCAGCTTGCTGGTATAACTTTCTCCCTGCTGTCCGGCAAAGACTTCGTGCACGATCTCTACATTCGGCGCCACCTGCTTGAAGGTTGGGATGAGGATTTCTTGCTGGCCACGTGTCTCCACGTCGCCGCCGCGTGTATAGAAGATCACCTTGCCGCTCAGCCCTTTTGGCGCGGGCGCCGATGCCGTGCCACTAGGTGCGCCGCAGGCCGCTGCTGCAGCGGCACCGGCCGCAATGAACGAGCCAGCGAAGAGCTGGCGACGCGTCGTTGAGCTTGTGTGTGCCATGTCTGCCCCCTTGCTCTGCGAACTGCAAACGGTGTCCCCTCGAAGGGGACGCGGTAGCCAATATACGCTGGCTGGCCTCAGTACGCAAGTCAGATGCAGCCGGCGGAGGCAGGTTCAGGTTCGCCCGTGGGATGCGCAGGCAGGGGGATTGCCGTCATCGAGATGAAGCTGGAGGCGGGACACAAGACCCTGCACTCCAGCCGCGCGGTCTGCCGACGAACATGACACAGCTACCAGGGAAGGCGGGCGGTTTGACTGGTGGTGGCAGCGGGCATAGAATGCCAGCCAGCGTGTGGCCAGGGTCGCCGGCTGCCAGTGAGCAGGCCACGCGCCGGACATCTACCTTAAGGGGAGGGTACAGCCAGTGGACGAGGTCAGATTCACGCGTGGAAAGCTCCTCCGCACGACGGCGATGGCCGCCGTCGGCGCGGCGATTGCCGTTGGTCGATTTGTAACGCCTTGTAACGCCGCCGCAATCTGCTTCCGCCCAAATGAGCCGGATGGCACAGGTTGCTACGAAGGCAGCTTGCCGTTCCACTGATCGTAGATTTCTTTAGCCAGCGCATCGTAGCCAGGCTTTGCCCGAGCAATGATCTCCCTGGGCGTTCCCTCGTTGTTATAGATCGGATCACGGATTTCCTTATTGTAGTAGCCATCGAGCCGAGAGAAGTCAAGGAACGTGTGATCAGGGCTTTCGATGGACCGCTTCGGCTCGATCGCCCCCTGCGTCACCTTCTCAAGGTCGGCACGCGACATGAACTTCTCATACTTCTTGTACCAGGTTTCCATTGCGTTCTTATTTGTGGGAGGAGTGCCGGTCAGCTCGCTGTACCTGGACTGAACCTCAGCGCTAGTGAGATGCTTCATGAATTCCCAGGTAACATCTTTATTCTTCGACTGACTAGACATTATCCAGAAATCGTCATAGTTGGGATTCTTGTTGCTGGCCTTGATGGGGATCGCCGCTGCGGCCCAAGGGAAGTCCTCAACGATGCTATAGCCCCAGAAGTTCCAGCCGCCGTTGATGTCCATCGCCAGCCGGCCCGAGGTGAACGTTCCACGCCCAGGCTGGGAGACTGATGGATCGCCCTTACGCATCGCATAGTGATACTTCCAGCGCAGATCTTGGGCAAACTGGTGGACGTCGATGCTCTCCGGGCTATCGATCTGCGTCCGTGGCGCGATGCTGTTCTGATAGTGCTCGGGCAGGAAGGCGTCACCGCCCCAGATCCATGCGCCGCCGTGTGGCATCCATGGCCCAAAGTTGATGCCATAGACCGCGCTCGTCTCGCCTGGGTTCGTCGTCAGCTTGCGGGCAACCTCGAGCATCGCATCGATCGTCCAGGACCGATCCTCCCAATCAACTGGAGGATGCTTAAGTCCTACCTCTTCGAACAGCTTCTTGTTATAGAAGAGTAGTGTGCCGAAGGTCGTCAGCTGGGGCAGACCATATTGCTTGCCGCGGACACGGAATTTCTCTGGCAGACCTTTGTGGAACTGGTTGAGATCAAACTTGTCGCGATTGATGTAGGGGAAGAGATCCTGGCACATGCCGCGCGCCCAGTACGTGAAGTAGTTACCACCGAACCCCCAGATATCGGGCGGCTCGCCGGCACTCCACATCGCGTAGAGCTTCGTAATGTAGGTCTCGTCTGCGGCCGAGGCGGCAAAAACGGCGTGCTCCACCTCGACGTTGGGCGCGGCCTGCTTGAAGGAAGGTATGAGAATCTCCCGCTGGCCCCGAGTCTCGACGTCACCCCCCCGGGTATAGAAGACGATCTTCCCTTTAAGCTGCTTCACATTGGGTGGTGCGCTGGTACCACCTGGCCCGGCCGGGCCACAGGCCGCCGCGACGGCTCCAGCTCCAAGCAGCGCATGGGTGAGCAGCTGGCGCCGAATGGTCAATCGTCTCTCCTCCATAGCTGGTGCCTCCTGTAGGCTGTGCTCCGGGGGAAGTACTGCAATCTCAGGTTGAGGTGATGGTTGCTTCCTCCGGCGTGGTACCTTCTGTAGGCCGTGCTCCAGTGGAAATACTGCAGGTCGTGCGACGGGGACGCCCCTGGCACCAGTGTAGACCGGCTTGCAGTGCCGGTCAACCAGCACCGTGGCCGATGGCCTATTGCCGGCCGGCACGCGGAACGCCTGCGCCCACCAGCCGGCGTGAGCGGTTGACCGGTGGTGGCAGCGGGCATAGAATGCCAGCCAGCGTGTGGCCAGGGTCGCCGGCTGCCAGTGAGCAGGCCACGCGCCGGATATCTATCCAAGGGGAGGGTACAGCCAGTGGACGAGGTCAGATTCACGCGTGGAAAGCTCCTCCGCACGACGGCGATGGCCGCCGTCGGCGCGGCGGTAGCTGCAGTGGTGAAAGCAGACGGGCCGGCTGCTGAGGCGGCCCCAGCGCCGCAGATGACCTACAAGGAGGCACCGATGCTGGCGGCGCAGGTGGCCGCCGGCCAGCTGCCACCGGTCAGCCAGCGCCTGCCCGACCATCCCTACGTCGTGCCCCATAAGTGGGTCTCCCCCGGCAACTACGGCGGCACGATCAAGACCATTACGAACGCGACGAGCGATGCCAGCATGGGCGACGCCGTGGGCGAAGCGATGTACGGCCATTCGCCCCTGCGCTGGCTGCGCGACGGGCTCGAGATTGGCCCCGGGCTCGCCGAAAGCTGGGAGCACAGCGAGGACATGAGCGTCTGGGTGCTGCACTTCCGCAGCGGCGTCAAGTGGTCGGACGGCGAGCCCTTCACCGTCGACGACATTCTGTACTGGTGGGAGGATGAGGTGGGTGTGCCGGACCTCAAGATCTTCCCACCGGACGAGGCCCGCTCCGGCAAGGGCACGCTGATGACCCTCACCAAGCTCGATGACTACACGCTGCAGATGTC
>Ga0070741_10002848_pt1 | contig 44908 bp, 32 predicted proteins | sample Coa_R1_4_FD_66440 | JGI IMG/M metagenome (GOLD analysis project Ga0070741, IMG submission 66440) | Surface soil microbial communities from Centralia Pennsylvania, which are recovering from an underground coalmine fire - Coalmine... | ecosystem: Environmental > Terrestrial > Soil > Unclassified ... | reverse complement strand
GCTGGCCGGGGAATTGCATTCCAAATCGCCGGTCGAGGTGAGGTGCTGGAGGCCCTGGGCAGATTCGAACTGCCGACACGCGGTTTAGGAAGCAGAACGAAGAACCCAGGGCCTAATTTTCTCAGTCGGATACAAGGCTGATGATCGGGTCTTTTTGTCTAAAATCGGCGCAATCGGGCCACTTTGTGCAGCATTTGTGCAGCAAAAATCGGTGTGAAATTACTGCGTGTGTCAACTTGTGTGTCAAGCCCAAGGCATCTGGCGTTTACGGGTGACACACATTCGTCTGCTGCACAAAAAATTTCCTAGCAGAGTGGTGCGTTCATCTACCTTCATTCTCACTCCCGCTTATTTCTGCACACTTCTGGCACATCCTGAAGCAAAGCTGCCGCCCAAGTCACGCGATGCCCCAGAATTTCCTGAAGCAAGGACGCGGTTGCGGGCGTTTGTTGCCGCTGTGGTTTTTCTGTCCGTACCGGGCTTCGAACTTTCTGGCCCAAAAAAATAGTTGTCAAATATACGACAACTCTCAGGACTCAACTTCTGGTAAAAATGAAAACACCACACCAGCCTCTCCCGGAGCAGACCGTCAACTACTGATAGTCGGCTCCGGGCAGTTCCCGCGAAGTCGGGAGAGCAGGTGGGATGGTGAGGCGCTGCGGGAACTGAAAGCACAGAGAGAATTCCAAAGCTGCTTTCGGAAAACTTTTGCGATGAACGGCGAAGCTGTGGACGTGGCTCGCCTTTGCCTTTTCGGGATGATGTGCTGCGGGTGAGAAAACATTTGGGGACCAATTTGCCAATTGACCCCCGAAAGGAGAAATACCTGCGAGTGGACGGGGTAAGTAATATCTTACCACGAGATTCCCAACCCCTCGGCGTGGCGCGTGGCGATGATGCCGCAGAAAATCGCGTCACCGTCCAGACCGGAAATCGGCTGGACAGGTCGGGGATGCAGCCGGGGAGCTTTCCGGCAGGGTAACCTGCCGTGGCTTAGGAAGCCAGTCGGCGGAAATGGCACCCGCCGTGACGGAGTTAGCCTGGGGGATTCCGACGAGCCCCAATTGGCCGTGCCAGCCACCAGGCAAGATCACCGTTGCTCGCGCAAGTCATAACCCCTTTTCCGGGGACGTTTCGTCCTAAACGGCTGAGGTGTGTTTAGGAAAAAAGAGAAACATGTTTTTTTTCTCTGTTGAGCAGGCGGGGATGAGCACCTGAACTCGTTCTCGCGGCTGTTGGCTCGCGGGCTGACACGTTTGGCGCGGCTGCGCTGCGGCTCTCAGGGCCGTGCTCGCCGCGCACCAACACACGGTTGGCCCGCTACGCCATGCCGCGACGTAAGGGAGAGAGGCTCAGCGTCCCCTGCTCCTTAGGGGTGTGGGGCCAAGCCCCACTGCTCAAGCGAGAACGTTTTGGAAGCATGAGGCATGAGCAACCTTCCATCACGTGGCTTGCGCCGAGATATAGTGCATTGCTGTGAGCCTGAGGTCATGTCGAGTCCAATTCAACGGTCGTTCTCGCTATGGCCCTGGAAGCGAGTCCTGTACGAGTTTTGTACAATTGGATCGGCATCAGGAGTGGCCGGCAAATACCGGCCCGGCAACCGAGCGCGAAGGCGCCACGGTGCCCTCAGCACGAACTGTGCTGGATGTGCGGGATAACCCGAAAAAGAACCTTTGGAGCAAGATCGCAAGATCAAGCCGCCTGGTGCAGGGCGGCTGTTTTTGTCGGCCCGCTTCTGATGCACCTCGGAAAGAGAGTGCGTCATGCGGAAAGAACTGTTGTGGGTCTGGGCGGGCCTGGTAATCCCATCCCATTCAGATTCAATACCTATTTGGCTGTTGTTGGTTGCTCCCCTCGCAGGCATCTCAGGTCTGCATTGGTGCAAGCAAAGACGGTCCTTAACTTACAGGCAGCAGCCATTGAGCGATATAAGCTGACCCGCTGTGAACTTTGCGGGGAATGGCAGAACGGCGACTGGGGCGGAGGCGTCCTCTGCATCTGCGCCGGTGTGCGCTGCAAGTGGTGCGGCGAACGTTTCCACCGACCTATCTCTGACTACTTCGACGAAAAGACTCGCAAGATCTGGCATGTGCCGTGGTTTGGTCAACTGGCCCACGAATCGAAGCCGGCCTGTCGTCGGGCGCGTGAGGAAAAACAACGCAGGCTTGCCGTCCACGAAGAATGCATTGATTGTGGCAGGAGGGTTCTTGCTTGGGAGGAGTGGGAACCCGTCGAGATCGAGGTCGATGAATGGGGAAGGCGCTGCACTCAGTGCCGGAACACTGCGTTGGCTGTGGCCGTAAGCTAGGCAAGGCCGGTAAGTGGGAGTATACGCCCTTTGGTCGCAAGCTGTGTCCCAGCTGCCTTGCACCATGCGTGGAGTGCGGAGCCAAGACGGAACTGGGCGGAACCTGGTTCTCAGCTGGCGATGACCAGTGGCATAAGAGATGTCCGGCGTGCCAGCAATTGGAAAAAGCCGGCAAGCACTCATCCGTCATGTAAGCTGCCTCGCGGCAAGGCAACCACTCGCGAACAGGTGGGTTTTAGGGCCAATATCAGACGAGTGAATAGTTGACATGGTAGTCATGCCATCGCTCCTGAGGCGTCAACTGGCGCTTTTTCAATCGCTTGGATGACAACCGCAAAGCTGCTTAACAATGCCTGTCAAACGGTTGACGCAAGCATTAGCCGGAAATCGAATACCGGCGGAATCAATACGTTAAGCCGCAAAATCCCCCCACGCACCAAGACATGCCGGGTGCGCTGGCCGCGGACACTCGGACCAAGCATGCTCCAAGCACCCGCAAAGGACGCCGGCCACGTTGGGACCCATTGCTGGCCCCCCCACGCACCAAGACATGCCGGGTGCGCTGGCCGCGGACACTCGGACCAAGCATGCTCCAAGCACCCGCAAAGGACGCCGGCCACGTTGGGTCCCATCGCCCCAAGACATGCCGGGTGCGCTGGCCGCGGACACTCGGACCAAGCATGCTCCAAGCACCCGCAAAGGACGCCGGCCACGTTGGGACCCATTGCTGGCCCCCCCCACGCACCAAGACATGCCGGGTGCGCTGGCCGCGGACACTCGGACCAAGCATGCTCCAAGCACCCGCGAAGGCCGCCGGCCATCGGTGGGTTCCATCGCCCCCCCCACGCACGCGCAAAGCCCGTCGCCTTCGGTGGGTCCCATCGCGGGGGTCCGCTGGAACACCGACTCCTTCATTTATTCGACCGCTTGCAACTCTTGTAATACCTGATTTCGAAGGTCACACAGCCCTCCAAGCTGACCCACGGACCGTGCGGCATTCCGGGCGGACGGCAGGCGTACATTCCTTGGGAAAAGGTTTCGTTCAAGCAGAGGTCCTTGATGCCGCCGCTGAGAATTAATACCTCCTCCCAGAATTCATGACGCTGTACCCCCATCTGACTCGTATCGGTCCCTGGGTCAAAACGCAGCATGCGCGTGTAATCGCCGGTATCGGGATCTCGGGAAAGAATTTTTTCATACAGTCCGGGCACAGCCGCGATCGGTTCCCACGGGATTCGATCGGCATTAAAGAACTCCATTTCCTGCTTCGGCATTCTCGGGCTCCACGATCGATGTGCGTTTCTAAGGCCGCGCTGTGTACTCCAGGAAAAGCGTCGCGGCATTTGGTGCTCTAAGTTCAGCTCGAAACTGCGGAACGAAGCTGAAGGCGCCGTTTACCAGAGGAACAGTTCCCATGAACAGTACGGTGCCCGCTAAAGCGACGTTTATCCGGTCGCGTAACTCGTGTACCAGTCGCTCGGGTGTCAACAGTTCGGACAGGCTGCCGTTCTGATAAACGGTATCTGAACCGCTTGGACCCACCCAGCTGCGAAGAACTATGCAGTCCCACTCGTCCGCATGGTCGCGGTACAGCCATGCGCTTCGACTGATCGGTTTTGGGAGCATCTTGGCCTCTCCAATCGCGCGCTTTTCGACCTTGCGATCGGTTAAATCGCTGCCAACCGCCACCAGCGCGTCTTGCAAGTCGTCAGACCGGAAGATCAGCACAGCCTCCACTTCTCCCGACGCCGTGCCGGGTACACCGGGAACTGATTCTGCCTGGGTCAGCCAGCCGGCATGCAGCTCGTAGAAAGCGGGAATTTGGGAAGGGCAAGGGATCCCTTGCTGCTCCAATTCACTCAGGTGCGCACGCGCTTGCTCCACGTTGCGGCCAGTGAAGCCGGCAATTACCACCCGTCGAGCGGCGAACTCGAGTTCTCCCGATACGGTTTGGAAACACAGCAGGTTCATTCGGGCTGGATCCTCAGTGCCGGCCTGCGGTCACGCAGGGCAGGGAAGGTGCTACGGATAGCAGTGGGCCGCTCCAAGTCCAGCTCTGCCGTCAGGACCTGCTCTGCATCGCCGGCCTGCGCCACGATTTCGCCCCAAGGGTCAACCACTACGCTGTAACCCAGCAATCGGGTGCCGTGATCGGTTCCGCATGCATTGCAGGCGATCAGGTATGAAAGATTCTCGACAGCTCTGGCCCGCGTGAAAATAGTCCAATGGGAAGCACGCGATGCAGGCCATGCCGAGGCGACCAGGAAGGTATCCGCGGCTTGGTCCACCAGGGCTCGGTAGAGTTCGGGGAACCGAAGGTCGTAACAGGTGGTAAGGGCGGCCGTGCCAAAACTGGTGGTCGATACGGTCAGGAAAGAACCCGGCTGAAGAATGCGTTGCTCACTCGATTCAAATCCGAAGAGATGAATCTTGCGGTAGGAGGCCGCCAGCCGCCCCTCAGTGTTGAAGAGCACTGAAGTGTTGAACAGCTGGCCGGTTTTAGACCGCTCGACGATGCTTCCGCCATGGAGCCACATCGAGCGGCGCCGTGCAACTTCAGAAAGGGCCGCCAATGTGGGTCCCTCGAGCGGCTCAGCAGCGGCCGCATATCGCTCAAAGCTGAAAAATCCTACCGTCCAGAGCTCCGGAAAGATTGCCAGCTCTACAGGCGGCGATTCTTCGAGAAGAGCAATGCCGCGCTCCAATCGCTGCATTGGAGATTCAGCGTCCTGCATGGCTATCTGGATGAGAGCGACTCTAGCCCTTCGCATCCGGCGCCCCCATCTGATAGAGGTGGCATAGGGCCAGGGTCTCTGTGTTCGACAAGTGTAGAGCCAGGTTGTTGCGGGCGCCCTCTGGATCCTGCTGCTCGATGGCACTCAAGATCGCCTCGTGCTCGGCCAAGACCGCCTCCAGGCGGCGCGGTTCGCTGATTGCTTTAATCCCGACCAGCTGAAACAGCTCGCGGAGATTTCGAATGATGTCGGTAACCCGCGGAAATCCAGTCAGGGCCGCCATTTCACAATGGAAGCTGCTGTCCTCAGCCAAGAACCGGGCCTTGTCGCCATACTTGAGTGCGCGGCGTTGGTTATCGAGATGCTTGCGCAGGCGCTGCAGGTCCTGTGGCGACTGCTTTGAGCTCGCCAGTTGCGCGACAATTCCGCCTTCCAGGGTCCGCCTCAGCCAAAACAACTCTCGCACTTCATGTGCGCGGATACGCCGCACTCGCTTGCCCCGAATCCCGGCAGGTTCCAGCAATCCTTCGCGTTCCAGATTCTGGAGCGCTTCCCGAACGGGAGTACGGGACACCCCAAATTTTGCCGCGAGAACCGCTTCCGTGAGCACGTCGCTAGGATCCACGCCGCCGCTCAAAATGGCCTGCCTGAGCGCGCGAGAAACGGTGTCCTTCACCGTCCCGGGCCGCTCCAGGGTGTTAAGGGAGCTGCTGAACCTCATTGGCCGGCCTCGGTCTTGGCTAAGGAGGTGTACTTCCCGCGGTGAAAGATCAGGGGGGCGGCCGCGGCGTCGCCCAGCCCCATCTCCCAGACGTGGCCGATGAAAATGGTGTGGTCACCGGCTCGGACGCACTGGTGCAATTTGCAATCCAGGTAGGCGAGAACCCCGTCCACTACCGGAGCACCGGAAGTCGCCGAGGGTCGCCACGACAAGTCAGAGAAGGGCAAACCCTTGCTCATTTCCCATTGTCCCGCGAAGCGCTTGCTTACCTCCAGCTGAATTTCCGACAGCACATTAACGACGTAATGCTGGGCGTTGTGGATCAGCTCGCAACTGGATTTCCGGTTATCAATGCAGACCAGGACCAGGGGGGGATCCAGGGAAACCGACGTAAAGGAATTGACCGTGATACCTCTCACCGTCTCGCCTGCTTTAAAGGTTACGAGAACGACACCGGTCGCAAACTGGCTTAGTATGTTTCTGAGCTGTCGCGCGTCAATCTGCCTCACCATCGGTCTAAGCTCCACCTTGGGCGCTCTCTTTCGTGACGTCGAGGTCGTAAGACGCCAGGAACTGCTCCGCGATCGCCACCGCCTCCTCATACCCATAATTCCGGAAGGCATATCCGCTCGCGACGTGCGGCGCGCCGGCGTAAAACATCTCGTACTGGTGATGGCGCCCGCCGAACTCCGAGCCGACTGCATCCCACGTGGCCTTGAACAGCTTGACCCGGTCTTTCGCATTCACGGTTGCCGCCCGCAAGTAGGTTTGCAGGTCATGTCCCATATCATCCGTGAGGAATTCGCGGGACGATGACGGTACCTGAAGGAAGCCGCCGCCAGCCAGTTCGCGGCAGAGGTGGAGAATTCGGGGATACAGCTCGGATTGCAGTCCCATCGCGCCATAGAGAAACCGGCGATTGGGACAAGCGACTCCGTTCGTGATGATTGCGGTGGCTTCCGCCGCAATCGTCATTCCTTCAATAATGGCGGCCAGCGACGCCAGTTGCCCAAGCTTCTCCTGAACTGTGGGAATCTGATCCACGGCAGTTGCCGCCGCCATCTTCCGGGCCAGCCCAAGCATGAATTTAACTTTTTCGATTAGCCGGATCTGGGCCTGGCTATTGCCTAAGATGTGCGCCGGCGTCTCAAAAAATTGAGCGCGGACCAGCTCAATATTGCGGTAAACGAAGACATTCTCCCACGGCACGAAAACGTCCTGAAACACCACCAGGGCGTCGCTTTCATCAAAGCGCGTGGATAGCGGGTAGTCGAAGACGCTAGTCGCCGACGGAGCGTAGGGCCTGCGGCAGTACAGCTTCAACCCCGGAGCGGCAATTGGGACGACGAACGAAAGCGCATAATCCTCGTCGCCCGCCCTAAGCGGCACGATGCAACTTACAAAAAGATAGTCAGCGATACTGGCGGCGGTCCCCAGCATCTGGGCTCCTCGGACCACAATGCCGTCGTCTCGTTCGGTCACCACTCCTACCTGGATGAAACGGTCCTCCCAATCTTTGGCTGTCTTGCTGCGATCAAACTGTGGCGGAATGATGACGTACGCGACATAGAGCCCTTGGGAAGCTGTTTCGCGGTGGAAGCGCCGAACGTTGTCGCCGAACTGTGCCCCGGCGCGATTGAATACTTCAGGGTTGCTGGCAAAACCGGCCAGAAAACTTGCGACGTGGTCGGGACCGCGGCCGATAAACCCGTATGACAATCGCGCCCACTTGGCAATGGCATCGCGCCGGGCCCGCAACTCGTCAGGGCTGGTGGGAGCCAGATAGATGCGATTGACACCCGAAGTCGCGAACGGCGCGGGAGCGATCATGCCGTTGGCCGGATCGGCCGCAAAATCAAACATCCAAGCAATGCTGCGACACACCCCACGGAAGGCCGGATGCTCTCCGACGCTCTCCACTCGCTCGCCATTGACGATGACATGCCGCTCGTCTCGCAAAGCGGCCAGGTACTCTGCCCCGCTCCTCATTTGTACTCCAGCGTATTCTGTACTCTGTATACCATATACGCCAGGACTGGACCAAAACAGCGCCGGCGCGCCGGCTCATCGAGATGTAGTCACCGCTTCGGCTTCGGGTTCATTTCGCCGAAAGTCCACTCTCTTGAGGAAGAACTCTAAATTGCTTTTCATCACTAAATGCGGCGCCAGCCGTAGCTGGTGCGCGGGGCAGGAGCCTTGGACAAGAAATTCGTGCAACATACGAAACGCCATCTGCCCCTGACTGCGCGGCCGCTGATAGAACGTGGCAATGACCGACCCGGATTCCAGGTGTTGGACCAGTTCGGGGAACAGGTCGGTGGTGATGACCACCACGCTTCCTAAACGTCCCAGGTCCTGCAATGCTTTTAGAACTGGAGTTGAGTTCGCTGTACTGATGTAGATTCCCTTCAGATCAGGATCGCGGCGCAGCAAAGCGATGCATTGGTTGTAGGCCTCCGTCTCGTATTCGTGATTTTCTACGGCCGGTAATACCTGAATGCGGGGAAAAAATGAGGCGATCGCCGCCTGGAATGACCGAAACTTCTCTGCATGTTCGGAGATCCGCAGGTCGCCGGTGACTACGGCCAGTTTCCCCGCAGCTCCGCAGAAGCGGCTTAGCAGCTCGGCTGCCAGCGAACCGCTGGCCAATGAATCAACTCCGACCACCCCTAGGCGCTCTGTCCCCGGCGCGTCCGTCACCACCGCGACCACGGGAATTCTGGAGCGCGAGGCGCGGCGGATCATCGGGCGCAAGCGATCCGGCACACCTGTCGCAAGGATGATTCCGTCCACACGGGATGCCAACGCCTGCTCGAAGCACTCTTCCTCGCCGCTTGCAAACCTAGGAAATGTCCGAAACTCCAGTTGCACGCTGGCCGGGGCGAGCTGGTTGGTTTCCTGAATAATGCCGTCCCGCACGGCATCCCAAAACACTGCGATCTGCGCCGGTACGTTAATAGAAATCCGCAGCTTCCGTCGCGAGGACAGAAAGCGCGCCGCAAGATTGGGTCGATAGCCCATCCTGGCGGCCATTTGCAATACCCTTGCCCTGGTCATGGGGTTCACGCCGGAGCGATCGTTCAAGGCGCGGTCCACGGTGCCTATGGAAATGCCGAGGGCTTCGGCAATATCGCGTATTCGGGTCGGCTGCATAATGCCCGTTAACGATAACGCCATCTAGACCCCGGAAGCAACTACGAAATTCGTGCTTGACATAGCAAATACGACAACTTATCGTTTCGGCCCGATCGTTAACGTTAACGCCGCACCAGGTGAAAAATATGCGACTGCGCACGATTCTTGCTCACACTGTTGTCTTGCTCGTAATCGCTGCTGAGTTCCCGGCAAGCGCCTGGCCGCAGGCGACGATTGCGACCGGCAGCATTCAGGGCGTGGTGACCGACCCCAGCGGCGCCGTGATCCCTAGTGCTACGGTCACCATCACCCAGCTGGCAACTGGACAGACGACAACGCGCACCACAAGCGCGGCTGGTGCCTACAACTCCGGCCCACTAATGCCCGGCGAGTACACGGTTAGCGTATCGGCTCCGGATTTCAGTACTTCGAATATGCCCATTATCGTGCAGGTCGGCACGGCTTCGAACGGAAATATTGCGCTAAAGCCCGGCGCCACGAAGACAGTGGTTGATGTAGAAGGCACGCTGGCCCCCATCAACACTGAGCAGGCGACCGTGGACACGGTAATGACTACCCAGCAAATCGAGCATCTTCCCATCGGTGGCAGGAATTTCCTCGATCTGGCCCAGTTGGCTCCGGGTGTTCAGATTCAGGATGCAGGCAACTTCATGCCGACCAAGGAAGGCTTTGCTTCAGTGTCCTTCCAGGGTCGCTTCGGGCAGGCCGCCCGCATCGAGCTTGATGGCATCGATGTGAGTGACGAGACCTTTGGCACGACGACACAGAACATTCCCGCACTGGCCATTCAGGAATTTCAGGTAAGCCAGTCTTCGCTCGACCCGTCCAGTGAGATCAGTTCCACGGGGACCATCAATGTTGTCACTAAATCAGGGACCAACGTTTGGCATGGCGAGGCGTTTGTGCTGGCGCGGTCCCACCTGACTTCGGCAAGGATCAGCGATCGCGATCGTTTCTGGCGGCGTGAGCAATGGGGCGCCTCCCTCGGCGGGCCGATCATCAAAAACAAGCTGTTCTTGTTTGCCGGCTACGAGCGGCCGAAACAGGACCTGTTTTTCCCAGTAGCTCTGGCGGCGCCGTTCGACTCGCTCTCCGGCGGCTACAATACCCCATTTCGCGAGCACATGGTGATGGGCCGGCTTGACTGGCGGATCAAGCCGAATTGGCTGGCGTTTTACCGCTTCTCCTGGGATCAACTTAACCTGGTCACGGCAGCTCCCAACACCTATCAGGCGTTCAAGAACAGTACGCGCACGCCGGTGCAGACCGCCGGCCTGGACTTCGCAACCGGGGCGCTGACGCACAGCATCCGTTTCGGTTATACACGCTTCTGGGACTCGGTCACCGACGCGACCGCGGGCAGCAATATCGTGAACCCGGCGCCTGGCGTCTCGCTGGTCATTGGCTTCAGTCCGAACTGCGTCCCCGGAGCGCCGGTGTTTTTCTGCTCCGGCCCGAGTCTGGTAGCGCCGCAATTTGCCGGTCAGCGAAATTTGCAGTTCAAGTACGACGGCTCACGGGTGATCGGCGCGCACGTGGTTCGCTACGGCGCCACTTATAATCGCATCCGCAGCCTGGTCGTGGCAGCCCTCGGAGGCACGGAACCCATCGCCTTGTCGCCTTTGCTGCCGTTCACCATTGCTGCCGCCAATACCGGGCCTTTCCCGGGGGGCTCCGCAAACCCGGCCAATTACCCGCTCTCATTCGTGATTATGGGCAATCGTGCCGGCTTCTTCACAGAGAAACCCCGTTTCGGTCACCCCGGCGGCGGCGTGGATGACGACCGCCTGGAGTGGTACTTCGCCGATGCATGGAAGATTCGGCGGAATTTCACCCTGAATGCTGCACTCCGCTATGTGCGAGATACGGGACGCACCGACAGTGACCTGCCGCCCATTGCCATCCTCGATGAATTCGGCCCTGGGCTGGGGGCGCGCGTGAACCAACCCAACAAAAACTTCGCACCGCAACTGGGCATCGCTTGGGACCCTTGGGGAAACGGCAGGACATCAATCCGCGCAGGCGCCGGAATGTTCTACGAGAACACGCTGCACAGCAACGTCGTGTTTGACCGCTCTATGCGCCTCCCGAAAGGCGTGTTGCAGGGGGTGGCGGTGTTTTGCCCGGGTGACCTGCGCCTGCCGGACGGATCAATCGCCGCAGGCTCCGGCGCATTATGCGGACAGCCGATCGGCGCCGTGGCCAGCCAGGTGCTGGCGCTTCAGGATAAGGTAGCGCAGCAGACGCTCGCTCTCGGTCCTCAGAACAATCCGCAATACATAGGCAATACGCTTTCCAACTCGGGATCGCTGTTTGCTCCGAATTTCAAAGCTCCGTTCTCCTGGCAATTCAATGGCGGCGTGCAACGGCAGCTCTGGCGCGGGGCCGTGCTTGAGCTGGACTATCTGCGCAATGTCGGGCTGCACTATCTGCTCGGCAGCGACACGAACCATGTCGGCGACTCGCGCTACCTTAATCGGGCCGCGGCACTGAACGCGATCGCAAAAACAAATGCTGCGTTCGGGTGCGCACCTGACCCGAGCGGGATTGACTGCGCCATTGCGGCCGGCGCCGTCATAGAAGATTATGCCAATAGCGGGCTGGACTCCTCGCGCTCGCTCTTCGGCGGATCGCCCTCGGTGCTGTTTGGGATACCGCCAGACCAGGGCGCCGCTTTTCCCGGCATTAACCCTAAAGTCGGCGAAAATGTGATGCTGTTTTCGCAGGGCCGGTCCGTATACAACGGGCTCCACGTCACATATCGGCAGAATGGCAGGTTCTGGCGGATCAACAGTAACGTTCAGTTGACCTATGCGCTCGGTCGGTTTGACAGCCAAGTGGTGAACCAGGACTTCAGTCCCGGCGCCCGGGACTACCGCGATCCGCTGCGTTACACTGGGCCGAGCGCACTGGACCGCACCCACCAGATCTCGGCAGGCGCATTTTTCCAGGCGCCCCACGGGCTTTTAGTCTCGCTGATTGCGCACGTAGGCAGCCCGCGACCCGCCACCCTGTTCCTGCCCTCAACCGGCGCTGCCGGCGAAATCTTCCGAACCGACATCACGGGCGACGGCACCACCGGGGATGTTATACCGGGGTCCAACCAGGGGTCGTTCGGGCGCGGCATCAGCCTGGAAGACCTCCCCGAGTTCATCACCAACTACAACGCCACTTCAGGCAGCCACTTGACGCCTGCAGGCCAGGTATTGGTTGATGCTGGCCTCTTCACGGCTGCGCAGCTTAAAGCCCTTGGCGCGGTGACGCCCACGATTGCCGCGCCGCCCGCCGGACAGGTCGGGCTCGACTGGCTAACCACGTTTGATTTGCGACTGGGGTGGTCGTTCCGGCCGCTGAGGCGGTTCGAGCGGGTCAGGATTGAACCCTCTGTTAGCATCTACAACCTCTTCAACAATGCGAACTTCGATGGGCCGAGCGGAACCATCAGCGGCGTTCTGAACGGCCTGCCTGGCTCCCTGAACGGCACAACCGCGGCGGAGCGAACGAACCGGATCACCTTCGGGTCGGGCACGTTCGCCTACGGTGCGCCGCGCCAATTCGAATGGGGGCTACGATTCGTTTTTTAAACCCGACTTGCCGAAGGAGAAGGGATGCTCGGACACTTCAGTGCAACCAAGCTGCTTGGTGGTATCGTCCTGTTTTCGATCTACGCGACCGCCCTACGCGCTCAGGCGCCGGCCCAGCCGTCGCCCAGCGTTGAAATCCCTCCGCAGGGGCATTTCGCATCAGTCAACGGCATCAAGCTGTACTACGAAACTTACGGCGAAGGTGCACCGCTGCTGCTCGTCCATGGCTTCCAGGGCTCTGGCCGGGCTTGGGCGCCCTTCATCCCCGAACTGTCGAAACAATTCCGCTTGATTGTAGTGGATATGCGAGGACATGGCAGGTCCACCAACCCCAGCAACGAGTTCACCCACCGTCAATCGGCGCTCGACATTTTTGCGCTGCTGGACAACCTAAAGATCCAGCGCGTAAAAGCAATGGGTGTGAGCAGCGGCGGCATGACCCTGCTTCACATGGCCACCATGCAGCCGTCGCGCATTGAAGCAATGGCATTGATCGGCGCCACCATCTACTTCCCGGAGCAGGCGCGGGTGATCATGCGCCATGACACCCCGGACAGCATTACTCCGGAGGAGTATGCGCGCGCCCGTAAGATCCACGTGTACGGCGATCAGCAAATCCGTGCTCTGCGCAATCAATTTCACAATTTCAAGGACAGCTACACAGACATGAACTTCACGGCGCCGCTGCTGTCCACAATCACAGCGGAAACCTTGATCGTGCAGGGTGACCGGGACGTCTTTTTCCCCGTCACCATCCCGGTCGAGATGTACTGCTCAATACCGAACTCGTATCTCTGGATCATTCCCAACGGAAGCCACGTTCCCATCGAGCAGCATGTGGCTGAGTTTACGCAGACCGCTATCGATTTCCTCAGCGGGAAAATGCACGAACAAAAGATTCCGCAACCCAAGTCACACTGTGGTCCGCCCACGGCAAATTGAGCCGCATCGTCAAGCGGCGCAGCTAGGGTGCCAGTTGAAACAGATTATGAGAATCGCGACCAGTCGTCTTACTGCGCTACTCGCAATCCTACGCGCATTGCCCAGAGCCGCCGGCTGCGCTGCTCTGATCGTTGTTGCCGCCGTCATCAGCGCGGCGGAATCCCAATCCCTGGATGGTGCATGGCAGTTCGTCCCAGACCGCGCGGGCAAGATGAGCTTGCAGGAAGCTACTTTGTCTCCGGAAGCGCGAAAGGCAACAGTGCCCGGCTCTTGGCAAGCGGAGTTCCCGGATTTGCGCGATTATGCCGGCGTCGCCTGGTACTGGCGAGATGTGGAGGGCTACAAGCCAGGGCGGGGGGGCGTGGTGCTTCTGCGGTTCGAGGCTGTGGACTATGCCACCCGCGTATTCGTCAACGGCTCTGAGGTGGGAAGCCATGAAGGCGGCTACCTGCCGTTCGAAGTCGAGGTGACAAAGGCCTGGAAGAGCGGAAAGAACCGAGTAGCGATTCGAGTGGCCGACCCGGGCGTGGCTCCTTCGGTTGTAGAAGGCATCGACTATACGGAGATCCCTCACGGCAAACAGAACTGGTACGTGCAGACCAGCGGCCCGTGGCGGAGTATCACGCTCGAGTACCGGCCAAGCACGCGACTGAAACAGGTACACATCACAGCCCACGCAGACGGTTCCTTTGATGCGGAAGTGCGTCTCATACGCGCGGCCAGGATGCAGGGGCTGACCTCCGTTTCTCTGGTCATGAAAGATGCCACGGGTGCGGTGGTATGGAAGCAGCAGGGTAACCTGCCGGTGGGCTCTGAGACCGTGTCCTTCCAGGGCCGCCTGGAACACCCTGCATTGTGGTCACCCGACCACCCGTCGCTCTACACGCTGGAAGTGAAGCTCAACTCCGGAGATGCCGCTCAGTACCGGTTCGGCTTCCGCACCTTCGAGAGCCGCGACGGCAAACTCACCCTGAATGGGCAGCCGATCTACCTTCGGGGGGCGCTCGACCAGGATTTCTACCCTAACACCATCTACAGCATTCCATCTGCTGAGTATGTCAAAGACGAGATGCGGCGCGCCAAGGCGCTGGGCCTGAATGCGCTCCGCTGCCATCTTAAAGTGGCTGACCCTCGCTACCTGGACGCCGCCGACGAGGTGGGCCTGCTTATCTGGTACGACCTGCCGAATTGGGATCGACTGACCGACAACTCTAAACGTCGCGGCATCGAAACCCTGAACGGCATGGTGGAACGCGACTGGAACCACCCCTCCATCGTGATCTTCACGGTGATTAATGAGGCGTGGGGAATCGACATGAAGGATGAGTCTCATCGCAGGTGGTTAAAGCAGACCTTCGACTATGCCCGCAAGACGGTTCCGGGCTGGCTGGTGGTGGACAACAGCCCTTGTTGTGACAATTACCACATCGAGACCGACGTCCTCGACTTCCATCAATACAACGCCGTTCCTGACTTCGCGCAGACCTTTGCCCAGGTGGTGAACGACTTCGCGCACCGAGCTAAGTGGCTTTACAGCCCTTATGGCGATGCCAGAAGCACGGGTCGTGAGCCTCTGGTACTGTCGGAGTTCGGCAATTGGGGGCTTCCGGAGTTGCCCGAGCCGAAGCCTTGGTGGTTTTCGCGTGATTTCAAAAGCAACGAAATTACGCTCCCTGCCGGGGTGGAGAAACGGTTTGCAGACTTCAAGCTGGGCACAGTCTTCAGTGATTTGCCAGGCTTGATCAGGCAAACGCAGGATCACGAGCTGCTTTCGCTGAAGTACGAGATCGAGACCATCCGCTCTCATCCCGAGATCCAGGGCTACATTGTCACCGAACTCACAGACGTGAACTGGGAGGCCAACGGGCTTCTTGACATGTGGCGGCGGCCCAAGAGCTTTGCCGCCTCGCTTGCTTCCTTGCAAAAGGACGATCTAGTCATAATCCGGCCGGAGCGCCGCAATTATGTCACCGGCGAACGCGTGACGGCCGAAGTTGTCCTCTCGCACTATGGCTGGACGAACTGGCCTGCCGGGGAGATTCAGTGGGATCTGGCCGATAGCCGCTTGTCCGGCAAACTATCGAGCCCCCTTCTGGTGCGCGGCGAAGCAGTCACCGCGGGATGGATTGACTTCGTAGCGCCCCCGGTCAACAGTTTCCGGCGTGCCGTTCTTCGCGTACGTGTAATTGCGGACGGCTCCGTCGTGGCGGAGAACTCGACCGATCTGTTTTTGTACCCGCGCAGCATACCCGATGACATGCCCCTGGTCCGCATTCATGATCCGAGCGGCTCTTTGCTGCGCTTCCGCGAGGCAATCAAGACGCGTAACTACCACTTGGCACCCGAAAGCGAAGCCCGCGCAATATTGCTGACCTCGGCCTTTGATGATTTCACGAAGACAGCGCTCGAGAACGCCGCCACAGTGGTGCTGCTGCCTTCCGGGCCGCAGTCCATCGCTCCCGGGCTGGATGTGCTGGCGCGGGCCAACACGAATTATGACGGGAACTGGATCTCGGGTTTTCTTTGGACGCGAAATACCGGACCCTTCCGCGGCCTCGCAATGACGCCGCTGGCAGGTTTCGAAGCAGAAGTCGCCGCCCCCACGGCGATCGTCCGTGGAATTCCAGCTTCCGCGTTTTCCGATGTCCTGTCGGGGATCTTTTACGGCTGGATTCACGCCAATGTTGGGACACTCGTGCAGGCTAGGGCAGCGAAAGGTACGCTGATCATCTGCACATTTAATCTTGCAAATACGTATGGCGCCGATCCCTACGGCACCTACTTGTTCGACGCACTACTGAATTACGCGGGCTCCGGCATCCAACCGGAGTTCCGTCTTGACCTCATGGCTTCACCCTCACTCGCTCAATAAGACTGAGGCCCTGCTGACATGCACGAGATCAAAACTGCGAGAATACGACAGCGACTCTCGACGGAGCTCATCCTGCTTCTGCTTGGCTCAGCAATCGTGTTCTCGCAGGAGTTGCTGCCCCAGCCGCCGCCCCCTTTGCGCTACCGGTTCAATGTGCTTACGCCCATGCGGGATGGAGTACGGCTGGCGGCTAACTTATACCTCCCCGAAAAAGAGGGGAAATACCCAGTCATATTGATTCGTACGCCGTATGGGAAGGGACGCGAGCAGCAGGATGCGCTCTACTTCGCAGCTCGGGGCTATGCGGTCCTGGTGCAGGATGTGCGCGGACGCAACGATTCGGACGGCGAATGGTATCCGTGGGTCAATGAAGGCAACGACGGCTATGACACCATCGAATGGGCGGCGAAGCAGCCATGGAGCAACGGGAAGGTAGTCACCTACGGCGCCTCTTATCTGGGAATGGATCAGTGGCAGGCCGCCGGGCAGGATCCTCCGCATCTTTCAGCAATGGTACCCATTGTTGCTCCAGCCGACCCATATTTCGGCGTCTTCCATCCCGGCGGCGCGTTCGAGTATGCCACCATGCTTACCTGGAACTTCATCAACAGCCGGCGAACAGATTTGTTGCCTGCCATTCCACTGGTAAAATGGCCCGACGTATTTCGCCATCTGCCCATATCGGAAACGGCCGCCTTTTCCGGTAATGAGACGACTTACTACCACGACTGGATCGAGCACAACACCCGGGACGCATATTGGGCAAAGATGTCATGGAGCAGTGCGGCTACAAAGACTCACGTACCCGTATTTAACGTTGCGGGATGGTTCGATATCTTCCACGCCGGCGGGCTGGAAAACTATCGCAACCTCATGCAGCATTCGCCGCCAGATGTACGCAATGCCCACCGGCTGCTTGTCGGACCCTGGGCGCATGGCGGCCCCACGCAGAAACTTGGAGACGTGGATTTTGGACGTGCCGCGGCAGTGGACATGCGCGCCAAAGTAGTGCTGTGGCTCGATCGCTATGTAAAAGGCGAATGGAACAGAGCCGATTACGATCCGCCCATCGAACTCTTTTTCCTTGGCGCAAACGAGTGGCGTCCAGAAAAGTCGTGGCCGCCGCCGGGCGTCATTGCGCAACGTTTGTACCTGCGCAGCCAAGGCAATGCGGCGGGACAACACGGAAGCGGCAGATTGACGGCGAACCCGCCGATTAGCGAGCCGCCTGATGCGTACACGTTTGACCCGCAGAACCCGGTTCCAACCGCTGGTGGCGCGACTTGTTGCGACCCAAGGCTGGTGCCGTGGGGGCCGGTAAATCAGAACCCGGTCGAAACGCGGTCGGATGTCCTTGTCTATACGTCCGAACCGCTAGAGAGCGATCAAACCGTCGCAGGCGACACAGAAGCACACCTCTTTGCCTCCAGTAGTGCCAGGGATACGGACTGGTCCGTTCGCCTTGTCGACGTTGCGCCTGATGGTACCGCGCTGAAGCTCACCGACGGGATCCTGCGTGCGCGCTTTCGCGATTCTTACGAAGATCCGAAATTGCTGGAGCCCGGGAAAGTCTATGAGTTCGTGATTCGGCTAGCGCCCATTGCAGCCGTATTCAAGAAAGGACACCGGATTCGGGTTGATGTCACCAGCAGCGACTTCCCGCGCTACTCGAGAAATACCAACACTGGCGGAATCCCGGAGCTTGAGACACGGTTTCAGACAGCCAAGCAAACCATCTACCACGATCGCGCGCGCTCGTCTTACATCGTGCTGCCGGTGCTCTCATACCGCTGAGATATCTAGTGCAATCGGGGGGACAGTGTTTTTGCGGCACAAATTAGGCACTAGCGCGGCGGTGTTGCTCATACTCTGCATTGCCACAGAAAGTGTGGTCCAAGCTGCATATCCCGGCAGAGGCGGGAACAGAAGAACAGTGATGATCGGTGGTGCACCAGTTATCACGCTGCAACGGCCAAGGCTGGCCGCGCAGGACAAGCCTCAATTTCTGCAGGTGCAAGTGCTTCCCGGTCGCGGCATGAACATCTTGCAAATCCGCGCGTGGCTGCCCGGACTAGGTGAGATCAAGTTGCTGTCTTCCCCCGAGCTGTCGAAGGTCAGACGAGTTCTCACAGGCGACGGCGCCGACCGCTACGGCAACAAATCATTTAGCCTCGGCGGCGCGATTCTCGTCCCGTATCCAAATCGCATCCGCGGCAAGCTGCTGCCGGGAGGAGATGAAATTGAAACGTTCATTGCTGGCAAGAAGGTTCGGCTGCCCGCAAATTGGAAGGGCAAGAATCCTGGCGCGGAAAAACACGCGATGCATGGCCTCATCCTTGCTGCCAAAATGGACAACGTCCAGCAGGCGCACACCGCCAAGGAATCTTCGGTGACCGGCAGTCTGCTTGCAGGAGATTTCAGTGGGCACTGGATTTCAAGTACGGACCTCCGCGTTCGGGTAACCCTGAAAGACGATTCGGTCGAGCTTGAGGTGGTAGCCACAAACGTCGGCGGCGAAAAGCTTCCTATCGCTCTGGGCTGGCATCCCTATTTCGTTTTCCCGAGCCATCACCGAAAACAGGTGCGTCTGCACATTCCTGGCAGGCAGCGTGCCCTAGTCAACAACTATGATGACGTGTTCCCGACCGGCAAGGTTGAATCAGTCCGGGGCACCGCCCACGACTTTACCGCGCCGGAAGGAAGAGCACTCGGTGACCTGTACCTCGACGACAACTTCTTTGACCTCATTCGACAGCCCGACGGATCAGTTGTTGCCAAAGTGATCGATCCAGAAGCGCTTTATGAGCTGAGGGTTATCAGCGAGTCCCCTCACATTCACGCGTTCCAAGTGTATGCACCTCCGTCAAAAAGCTTCGTAGCACTGGAGCCGCAGTTCAATTTGACGGATCCGTTTAACTCGAAGATCTGGGACGGCCGAGACACGGGAATCGTGATGTTGAATCCGGGTGAGTCGGTGAAGTATACCGTCCGGCTCGAGCTGGGGATAGTCGAGTAAAACCGGGAGGGGGCGTGCTAACTTTCGTAGACTGGATCTTAATGTTCATGTACTTCTGCTTTGTCCTGGGCATCGGATTCGCGCTGAAGAAGTACACGAAGACCAGCACAGATTTCTTTCTTGCTGGCCGAGCCATTCCTGCCTGGGTTTGCGGGCTGGCCTTCATCTCGGCCAATTTAGGCGCCCAGGAAGTGATCGGTATGGCTGCCTCGGGCGCTAAATACGGTATTTCAACCAGCCATTTTTATTGGATTGGAGCTATCCCGGCGATGGTGTTCGTCGGCATCTTCATGATGCCGTTCTATTACGGCTCATGCGCGCGCTCCGTCCCTGAGTACTTGCGGCTCCGTTTTGACGAGAAGACTAGGGCATTAAACGCAATCTCTTTCGCCACCATGACCATCTTCTCGTCAGGCATCTCGATGTATGCGCTGGCAAAGCTGATTCAGACTCTGCACATCTTCGATGCGCCTGTGAGGGCAATGGGACTGCCCGCCAGTGCCATATTCCATGCCAGCATCGTGGTGGCAGCCCTTATCGTTTTGCTGTACATCCTGTTCGGCGGGCTGACAAGCGCGATATACAACGAGGTGCTGCAGTTTTTCCTTATTGTCGCCGGCTTCCTGCCGCTGGTTTTGCTAGGACTGAAAGACATCGGAGGTTGGGAGGGGATCCGGGCCAGGCTTCCCTCCGCGTACACACATTCGTGGCAAGGGATGGGAAACGCGCATTCGAACCCGCTGGGCGTCGAGTGGTTCGCCCTAGTCATGGGACTCGGCTTCGTGCTGTCATTCGGGTACTGGTGCACAGATTTCTTGGTCGTGCAGCGAGCCATGGCCGCCGAGTCGATGAGTGCAGCGCGCCGCACCCCGCTCATCGCCGCCGTGCCCAAAATGCTTTTTCCATTTATCGTTATTCTCCCCGGTCTGATTGCCATTGCGCTCCCATCCACAAACGCGGTGCACCTTGGCACAGGTACGAAGATCGTGACTTCCGACGGAAGGGGCTTGATTCCTCCGAAGGTTAACGAAACTACCGGCGCACTGATCCTCGACAATGACGGTCGACCGGTGCTCGACTACGATCTCGCCGTTCCCAATATGCTGCTGCATTATTTGCCGACCGGTTTGCTGGGGCTAGGCGTGACGGCGCTAGTGGCCAGCTTCATGTCGGGGATGGCCGGAAACGTCACCGCATTCAACACCGTGTGGACTTACGACATCTATCAGGCATACATCCGCAGGAACGCGCATGACGCGCACTATCTGTGGATGGGCAGGATGGCCACGGTCCTGGGGGTGCTGCTTTCGGTGGCCGCCGCATATGCGGCGACACGGTTCAACAACATCATGGATTTTCTGCAACTCGTGTTTGCCTTTGTAAACGCGCCGCTGTTCGCGATTTTCCTGCTGGGGATGTTCTGGGAGCGCGCCACCGGCCACGGAGCATTTACGGGCCTGCTCTTTGGGACTGCGGCGGCAGCATTGCACAACGGCTTAACGTTGCCGGCGGGTTCAAAAGTTGGAATTAAGGGCGGCTGGTTAGCCATTAGCCACGTGTATCCCAGCGAAATGGCGCAGAATTTCTGGACAGCAATCTGGGCCTGGTTGGTTTGCTTTGTCGTGACGATCCTCATGAGCCTGGCAACCGCGCCCCACAAGAAGGCCGAGCTGGTCGGCCTGGTATATTCCCTGACCAAGCGCGCGGGGGAGGAGCAGCTTGCGTGGTATCAGCGGCCCGTGTGGTTCGGCATCGCCGTCCTGCTGCTCGCAGCCGTTCTGAACATTGTGTTCTGGTAAAGAGCAGCCATGAGGATGGATATTCGCCTATCGATCGGAATTTTCTTTAGCAGCATCGGTGCCGTCCTTGCGTTTTTCGGGCTGTTCGGACCGACCCAGATTTACACGCGTTCCCTTGGTATCAACGTGAACCTCGAATGGGGGGTGGCGCTGCTCGGCTTCGGTATCATCATGGTTGCGCTCGCCACGCGCACGGGAAACACACGCACTGAGAAGTGCAGGCGGGAACAAAAGTTCAGGGCTGGAACGACACTGTCGCATGTGGCAGCGGCACGTTCGGTTGCCGAATCTTTTTATGAAAGATATTATCGGACGCCCCGCATCTTCCGAGCGCCCGGACGGCTCAATCTCATCGGTGAACATACTGATTACAGCGAGGGTTTCGTCATGCCCGCCGCGCTCGACAGGAGCGTTTGGATTGCCGCCGCCGAACGGCGCGAGCCAATGCTGCGGGTCTACTCCTGCCAGTTCGACGAAGAGGTTCAGTTTCTGGCAAGCGAGTTGCACAGCGGACCGCGGCAGCACTGGAGCGACTACGTGCGCGGCGTGGCTGCGGAATTGAGCGGTCGCGGACTCTCGCTGGCCGGCGCCGACCTGCTGATTGCAAGCGACGTGCCCATCGGCGCGGGGCTAAGTTCCTCTGCGGCACTGGAAGTAGCTGCTGCTGTCGCGCTCCTGGGTATTTCGGGAATTGAGCTTCCGGCAGCGGAAATTGCGGAACTGTGCCAGCAAGCCGAGCACAAGTATGCGGGGACACGGTGCGGCATCATGGACCAGTTCATCGCTCTGTGTGCCGAGGCCGGCCATGCGCTTTTGCTCGATTGCCGCTCGCTAACCTACAGGCCTCTTCCCGTGGATGCCGGTATCCGCATTCTGATTTGCAATAGTATGGTGAACCACGCGCACGCGACTGGTGAGTACAACCTGAGGCGCTCTGAGTGCGAAGCGGGTTTCGCAATGCTGCGGAAGCTAAATCCTCGACTTTCTGCTTTACGCGACGCCAGTTTGGCAGATCTCGAGCGGGCCTGCGAGGGCATGCCACCGGCAGTGTTCCGCCGCTGCCGGCACGTCATATCCGAGAATGCCCGCGTGCTTGCAGCGGCCAATGCTCTCGAACGATGCGACCTTCGCACCTTTGGGGCGCTCTTATATGAGTCACATGCTAGCCTGCGCGACGACTTTCAGGTGAGCTGCCGCGCGCTCGACTTGCTGGTGGAGCTTGCGTCGCAATCGCAATATGTGTACGGCGCGCGGATGACCGGGGGCGGTTTTGGCGGATGTACTATCAACCTAGTGCGCGCGGAGGCTGTCGAGCAGGTTCGGCAAGAGCTCGCCGCCGCCTACCAGCGCGCTACCGGCATAGCACCGGAGACTTACGTCTGTTTCCCAGGAGATGGTGCGGGCGAGGTGGTCACGTTCCGGTGAATAGCCTGCTCACAGGCCGTGCAGGTTACGGCGACAGCAGGGGCGCAACGAATTTGTTTTCTCTGATGCTGCGATGCGAGAGGGGTCGTTCGTGACTCACCCAGATTTCAGCCGCAAGCCGCACCGGCGGCTGAATCCTCTTACCGGAGAATGGGTATTGGTATCACCGCAAAGAACGCAGCGCCCGTGGCGAGGACAGGTCGATCCCGCGGAGACTCCGCCCTCTGTCGCCTACGATCCTGAGTGCTACCTGTGCCCCGGGAATTATCGAGCAGGCGGCCAAAAGAACCCGAACTATACCTCGACGTTCGTGTTCACGAACGATTTTCCCGCTCTGCTGCCGGACGGGGCCAAGCAGCGCCTCGATCTTTCTGGCCGGGGTTTGGCAGTTGCTGAAAGCGAAACGGGGATTTGTCATGTGATCTGCTTTTCGCCACGGCACGATTTGACCCTCTCGCGCATGACGGTGGATGAGATTACGGCCGTGATCAATGTCTGGGTGGAGCAGTATGCTGAACTCGGCCAGCAGAAGCAGATCCAATATGTTCAGATCTTCGAAAACCGTGGCGAGATGATGGGTTGCAGCAATCCACATCCTCATTGCCAGGTGTGGGCGACAGGCCAACTTCCGACCGAGCCCCTTCGAGAACAACAGTCACAAGCCGCGTACACTCAGGCCAACGATTCCTGCCTGCTGTGCGATTATCTGGCAATGGAGCAGAGAGTCGCGGTCCGCATGATCAGCGAGAACGAGCACTTCGCCGTTTTGGTGCCATACTGGGCTGTTTGGCCATTCGAAACCCTCGTTGTGTCCAAGGCCCACCTGCGGGATGTCTGTGCGCTCGGTGCCGCGGGCTGGCGAGCGCTCGCGGATATCCTGAAGCGACTGACCACGCGTTACGACAACCTGTTCAGGGTGCCTTTCCCCTACTCGATGGGCTTCCACCAGGCGCCGACCGACGATAAGAAACATAAGGAGTGGCACCTGCACGCCCACTTTTACCCGCCGTTGCTCCGATCCGCGACAGTTCGGAAATTCCTGGTTGGATATGAAATGCTAGCCGAGCCGCAGCGCGACCTAACACCAGAAGCTGCGGCCGACCGGCTGCGCGCTGCAAGCGAGGTGCCCGGAGTCTAAGGGGCAGACCGTTAGCAAGCGCCTGGGCAGAGGACGTGTGGACGCCAGCGCTCAAACCCCATCCTGCTATAGGTAGAGCTTAGCACCCCGGGAAGCCCGCCGCCCTCGGTGGGCGAGCACGGGCGGCCCTCTATCAGGCTCCCGTGCGGGGCGATGAGGCCCCCTGCGGGGGAGCGGTCAGCTGGGAGAAAGAGAAGCCTGCGACCGCCGACCCATCTGTCGTCTTCGCGGAGCACCACGCTTGCCAAGATCGTCCTTGAGCCGTGGATTGCGTCGAATGGAGAACCGATTTACGATTCGCCAAACGTCCCCTGCGAACGTTCCACGCGGCGCCCGGGCGGCAATACGCCTGGGCAAAACTTCGGTTCCGGTCTGCACCGAACACAACGCGTTCAGCGGCGGGAAAGGACTAGGCATGTGCAAAGATCGTGCGACAGTCGCGGAAGTGGCGCTGGCCAGTGGTAGTCGGTTTCGCATCATCGAAACCGGTGCCGGCCAAGTCCTGGTAGTTGCTACCTCGAACGACAGCCACGCCGTGTGGCGCCTTGTCACCGCGTTAAAGATCACAGCCGATCTAACCGACGCAGAGATGAGTGACATTCAAGAAGCTGGCGGGGTCCGAAAAGTGCTGGGCACGCCCGGGACTGCGGCGGGCGCAAGCTGAGGAAATGCTAAGACGCTCCGAGAATACTGATGGCCCGGCGCGATTGAAGGTAGGCATCCTTGTCGTCGGATCGCTCTATTGGGACGAACAGCCCCACAGACAGCGCTGGCGCGAGAACCGGCTCGTAATGCGCGATGCCAGAAGGGTATGGTTACCGATCCGCTACGGACGTCTCTCGCCGAGTCGTTCAAACACATACACCATGGTGTTTTCGACCCGGTGTTATCGCCGAAAGCCCCTTGGCACTGGCTGGGTGATTCCATGCCAGCGTGATGTTGCGTGTTTTGACGATCTTCTTGACGAAGTTTGTGAGTTGGCAGGCGCAGAGGGGCTGAATTCTTGGACCTGGGGCGCTGTTGCCCTGCTCAAAGAGTTTTCGCACAGACTGCCCCCAGGATTCCTAGGCCAATGGAGACGTTACTTCGCTTCGAAAACTCGAAGCTGCCGAGTGATCGACACACACTTGAGCAGCGAGTGGCCAGCCCTGGGAAAGAGTGGCGCCCTTCGAATCCGCTGGCCGCAACCTGTGGAAGGACCGAGGGTTGAGCTCGACCTACTGCTCGCCACTCCCACTGAGCCGACAATTATTCGCCGCAACAGGGTATCCCACAGGTACCCCAGTGCTCAGGAAGTGGGGGCTGTTTTTGCAAAACGGAACTATCCTGACTACTTCATTAACAACATCCGGAATGGAATCACAACCCCGGATGATCCTCAAATCTGGACTGCGATGATACGCATCCGGCCCAACTGGAAGCAACAGTACTCAGATGTTGCCCAGCTGCTCGCCGAGCGCGGCTCAGAAGATGTATCCGACCGATCAACCTTGAAATCTCTACCTCTATTTGAAAGTGCAGAGTAGTTGTGAATGGCGAGATCGCATTTTATGCTCGTGTGCTTGACCTCAGCTCGGCTCGTCTCATTGTCGCGATCAAGGTTCAGCGAGAAGATACTGAGCCCCGCCACGTGCGGGGGCGAGGACGTCCGCAGCGCCAAAAGGCACGGACAAGGTCACCTTTTGCGTGGAGCAGACCCAAGCATCGGCCCCTAGCCGAGCGGATACCATGGCAACTCCTTCGGCTGCACGCTCGGCGGGTACGCCAGGATATCGCGAGGAGCTCTAAAACAGTATTGACAGCAGCTATCAGCAACTAGTAGATACGCGACTTAAGCCAGTGATGAACAACACGCTCTCGCCGAGGAACAGCTGATGGCGAAGCCAGCAGGCGACGTCCTCACGATTGAGGAGCTCGCAAATTACCTGAAAGTCTCGAAATCGACCCCTACAAGCAAACGCAGGAGGGAAAGGCGCCACCGCAGAAGGTTGGGCGGCACTGGCGCTTTCGCCGGGAGAACATAGATCGCTGGCTTGGCGGACGGCAGAACGCGGGCCTAGCCAGCTCGTCCGAGAAGAAAAAGCCATGGCAAAGCTGACCCTTCAGAAACTCGAACGACACCTCTACGGCGCGGCCGACATTCTGCGCGGGAAGATGGACCACGCCGAATTCCGCGACTTCATCTTCGGGATGCTGTTTCTCAAGCGGTGCTCCGACGTCTTCGAGGAAGAGCGTGAGCGGGTCATTCAGGAGGAACTCAAACGCGGGGCGTCACAGGAGCAAGCCGAAAACGCCGCTGAGGACCATAGGAACTACGATCTCTTTTTCGTTCCCAAGCGCGCCCGTTGGGCCGAGATCCGCGATCATCTCCACAACAACGTCGGGGACGGGCTGAACAAGGCGCTTGGGGCCCTGGCAGAGGCCAACCTCGTGCTCGCCGGGGTGATGGACCACATTGACTTCACCCGCAAGGTCGGTGACAGCTCCCTACCGGACCGAAAACTGCGGGACCTTATCAAGCATTTTCAACAAGTACCGCCTTCGCAACAGCGACTTCGAGCACACCGACCTGCTGGGCTCCGCCTACGAGTATCTGATCTACATGTTCGCCGAATCAGGCGGGCGGAAGGGCGGCGACTTCTACACCCCGCGCGACATCGGCGGCACCTGCCCGCCACGGTCGAACGCCGACCGGGCCTCTTTTCGGCAGGACGCGGATGAACGTTGACATCCGCCCTGCATGTAGGCTACCAGATCGTCCTACATGTGTCCCGCGCGTCTATAGCGAGAGGGTTCGAGATGTCGCCATGAAGAATGAGGACATCCGGGCGCTCATCCGGGAGCTTCGACAACGGCTTGATCTTACCCAGGAGCAGTTCGCCCAAAAGGTTGGCGTCACCTACAGCACGGTGAACCACTAGGAGAACGGCAAGCGCATGCCACTGCTTTCCTCGTCAAACGACTCGTTGAGATGAAGGGAGAGATGGACGCGCTGGACACGAAGCCACCGCGAAAGAAAACGCCGAGATGAGTGAGAAGCTTCTACGCGAAGGACAGATTCTCACCGGCTCGTTGTTCAGCGAGCCGATGCGGGTGGAGACCGTGCGCGCGAACGGACCCGACACGTGGGTGGCCGGGTTGGTCGGCACGCAGTCGGAGCGCTTCCGCAAGGTCACGCTCACCGCCCGCGATCTCGAAGGCCTGACAATCCTGGACGCGCGGCACAGCTACGATGGCGACGGGCGTCTCCTTCGCCTGGGGCTGCAAGCCTACTCCCTCGGGATCGCCTACGAGTTCGATCCCTATTTCGGCCTCTCCATCTCCCGGGTGGACCCGCTGCCGCATCAGCTCGAGGCCATCTACGACTACCTCCTCAAGCTTCCCCGGGTTCGGTTCCTACTAGCGGACGACGCCGGGGCCGGCAAGACGATCATGGCCGGCCTACTCATCCGGGAACTCGAACTCCGCGGCCTGGCCGAGCGCATTCTGATCGTATGCCCCGCCAACCTCTCGTTCCAATGGCAGCGCGAGCTGAAGGAGAAGTTCGACGAGAAGTTCCTCGTCCTCAAGGGTGGCGACATCCGCGACCAGTTCGGCGTCAACCAGTGGCTGGAACAGAAGAGGGTCATCACATCGCTCGACCTCGCCAAGCGGCATGAAATCCTGCCGGGGTTGCGGCAAGTCCAATGGGACTTCGTGATTGTCGACGAGGCGCACCGGATGTCGGCCTCAGACGAGACCCACAAGAGCCTGCGCTACAAGCTGGGCGAGCTTCTGAGAGACTCGGCGGACCACATGCTTCTGCTCACGGCCACGCCGCACAAGGGAGATCCTCTCAACTTCAGCCTCTTCCTCCAGCTTCTCGACGCGGACGCCTACGCGGACGTCCGGTCCATCCGCGAGGCCATGGACCGCCGACGCGCGCCGTTCTACCTGCGCCGCACGAAGGAGGCGATGGTCTACTTCCCGGAGCGCCGACCGGACGGAACGTGGGTGGCCGAGAAGATCTTTACCAAGCGTATTCCGCACACGGTGGAATTCCAGATCGACGGGGCGGAGTTCGACCTCTACCGCGACATCACCCGCTTCGTGAAACAGCAGAGCACCAAGGCCGCGTCGCAGGGCGACGACCCGCGCGCTCGCGCCGTCGGCTTCTTGATGTCCCTCTACCAGCGGCGGCTGGCATCGAGCACGTATGCCATGCGGCACTCGCTCCAGAACCGGGCCAAGCGTCTGGAGGAGGGCTTAAAGCGCGCCCAAGACCTCGCGCGGCTGGCCCCGCCGGACCTTCCCGACGCGGACGAGCTGGAGGAGATGGAGGAGAGCGAGCGCGAGCGCCTCGAAGAAACCCTGGAGGCCATTAGCCTCGCGGGCAACGCCCAGCAGGTCCACGAGGAGATTCAGGAGCTCAAGGCGCTGGCCGGCCAGGCCCAGAGGGTTGAGGACTCCGGGGCAGAGGCGAAGCTGTCGAAGCTGAAGGAACTGCTCGAGCAGGAGGGTTTCTTCGATCACCCGGAGAAGCGGCTCCTTGTTTTCACGGAGTTCAAGGACACGCTCGACTACCTTGTTGAGCGGCTGAAGTCGTGGGGCTTCCGCGTCGGGTGCATCCACGGCGGGATGAAGCCCGGGTCGCGCGACGACCGCGGGACCCGCCTCCACGCGGAGCAGCAATTCCGCGAAGGGGCCATCCAGATCCTCGTGGCGACGGAGGCAGCCGGCGAAGGCATCAACCTCCAGGTCTGCAACATCCTCTTCAACTACGACATCCCGTGGAATCCGAACCGCCTCGAGCAGCGCATGGGCCGCATCCACCGTTACGGCCAGCGGAAGAACTGCTTGATCTTCAACTTCGTGGCGACGAACACCATTGAGGGTCGGGTCCTGCAGCGGCTTCTGGAGAAGCTCCAGGAGATCCGCGACGCCCTCGATGACGACGCGGTCTTCAACGTAGTTGGCGAGGTTCTCCCCGCGGCTCATGTGGAACGGGTGCTGCGCGACTATTACGCCGGACGTCTGGGCGACGCCGACTTGGAGGAGCGGCTGCTCAAGAATGTGGATGAGCGCGAGTTTCGCCGGATCTGCCAGAACGCCCTCGAGGGACTGGCCTCGAAGAAACTGAACCTCGAGATGCTCATCGAGCGCCGGGCGCGGGCCCAGGAGCGGCGCGTCGTGCCCGAGACCATCGCGCGGTTCATCCGGGAGGCAGCCGAGTTCGTGCCGCTCACCCTCAAGACCTTCCCGCGGCTTCCGCACACCTTCGAGCCGGGCAGGACCCCGTCAGTGCTGCGCCGCTACGAGAGCGATGCGAGCTGGAAGCTGCCGGCGCTGGCGGCCAAGTACCCCCGTTGCTCGACGGACCGGGAGACAGCCGAGACGAACAACCTGGAATGGGTCACGCCGGGGCATCCTCTCTTTGAGGCGATCCGGCGACACACCCACGCGCAGGCCCTAGAGGTCTTCGGTAAGGGGGCGACGTTTTATTCCCTCCAGCACGATGCGCCCGCGCGGATCGATTTCTACCGGGCTCGCGTCGTCGACGGCCTCGGCCAGGTAATACACGAACGGCTCTTCGCTGTTGAGGTCTCGAACGACGGGGAGCCGCGGCTTTGCGAGCCTAACATACTGGGGAACTTCACGCCGGCGGACCCGCCGGACGCACGGCCCGCGGTCGCCACAGCTCCAGAGGCGACGGCTTGGCTCAACGAACACGCGCTTACGCCCTTTCTCGAAGAGACCCGCAAGGATCGACTGGCCGAGGTCGAGCGGATCTCTGCCCACATCGAGCTCTCCCTCACGGAACTCCTCCAGCGGGCGGACGAGGAAATCGGACGCGCGGCCGCCGAGGTCGAGCAGAAGACCGCCGGCGCGGAAGGCCGGCTCGCCCAGGCGGAGGCCAGGCACGCCGAATTACTCCAGCGGCGGGAACGGCGACGCAAGGAGCTCGACCAGCAGCGCGCGCTCTCCCTCCAGGCGGTCGAACGCGTGGCCAGCGTCCTTGTTCTGCCCCATCCCGAACGCGAGGCCCCCGAAATTCAGCGGCTGCAGCCGAACCCGGAGACCGAGGCCACGGCCATGCGGATCGTCATGGAGTACGAGCGCGCCCAGGGCCGGCAGGTCTACGTCCACGAGAAGAACCTCGGCTACGACATCACGAGCCTCGACATCAATTCGGGTCAGCTCCGGCTCATCGAGGTCAAAGGCCTGGCCGATGCGACAGGCACGATCCTTCTCACCCCGAACGAACGTCGCGTGGCCGAGGACCGGCGCGACTGCTACTGGCTCTACGTCGTCACCAACTGCGGCACCAAGCCCCACCTCCAGGAGCCGATCAAGGACCCCGCTCGCTTCGAGTGGCACGAGGTAACCAAGGTAGCCCACTACTACCTGTCGGTGGATGCCCTCACGCGCCCCATGCAGGTGCGGGAGGAGCAGGCACCCTACGGAGGGGCGGAATGATCCCCTCGAAGGGAGGTCGCTGAACATGCAGCTGAAATCATTCAGGGTGTTCTGTTACCGCCCCATCCTCGATTCCGGTTGGGTCGACGTCGACGACATCACGGTTGTCGTCGGCAAGAACGAATCTGGCAAGACGGCCTTGCTGAAGGCGCTTCACAAGTTCAACCCGTACAAGCCCGAGCCCTACAACATCGACCGGGAGTGGCCCCGTGGCCATCGCAAAGAGCGCTCCCAAGAGCAGGTTGTCGTGGAGACGAAGTTCGAGTTCACCGACACCGAGAAGACTCAGATTCATGAGTCGTGCCCAGCCAGCATTGCCCCTACCGGTGTCCAGATTTCGAAGACGTACAAGGGCGACTTCAAGTTCGCGTTTCTCCCGACCGACTTGCCTTTAGAGCCGCCCGCTGACTGGCTCGAATCTCGGACTCGTGCCGCCATCGGGATGCCAGCAGAACCCGCAAGCGACCGCCTCAAGGAAGCGATAAACGACGCTACGACGAAGGCGCTCCAGGCGATCCAAGAGGCCGGAGCCCCGGGGCTCCGGAAGGCTGCAGACGCGCTGACGATCCAGATAAACAGCGCTGGCCAGATTGACCATCAGCCCGATCAGGCGGAAGCGGCTAGGTTCAAGACCGCGCTCCAGCGGGTCATTGAAGAAGCGGATATGGCCGCCGTCCGCAATAAGCTGGAAGCGGAGGTCCGGAAGTGGCTTCCGACTTTCATCTACATGGATGACCACAAGCCCTTCCAGGGCATTGCGTACCTCGACCATATCAAACAAAGAAGGGACCAGAACCAGCTCACCGAACAGGACAAGACCTTCCTCATGATCCTGGAGATGGCGGGCCTGAACTTCGACCAGGAGTTCCAGCGGGCGACGATTCAGGACAAGGAACAGCGCATGCTGGATATGAACGACGCCTCGCTCACGCTGACCAGGCAGCTCGCCGACCACTGGTCGCAGAGGAAGTATCAGGTTCGATTCGAGGCTGACGGCCACCACGTCATCGCCTTTGTGAGTGACGAAGTGCAACCCGCGCTTGTTCCGCTGAACGAGCGTTCCAAGGGATTCCAGTGGTTCTTCTCCTTCGATGTGACCTTCCTCTACGAGACGAAGGGGACGTTCAAGAACGCCATCATTCTCCTGGATGAACCGGGACTCCATCTGCATGCCGCGGCCCAGCGGGACCTGCTCAAGCGCATTCGGGAGTACGCCAAGGGGAACCAGCTCATCTACACCACCCATATGCCGTTCATGATCGACATGGAGCGGCTCGACAACATTCGCGTCTGCGGCGAGAGCAAAGAGCACGGGACGAAAGTCTCTGCCGACTTCTACGCCGCAGATGAGCATGCGCGCTTCCCCCTCCAGGCAGCCCTTGGGTTGTCGATCAGCCAGAGCCTCTTTGTCGGTCCGTTCAATCTGGTGGTAGAAGGGGTCACGGACTTCTGGCTTCTTTCGACGATGGCCGCGATTCTCAGGTCGGAGGGGCGGCCCAGTCTTGACGAGCGGATCGTTATCACGCCTTCTGGCGGAGCCACGAAGGCCGCCTATGTCGGAACGATGCTGCAAGGCCAGCAGCTCAACGTGGTCGTCCTTCTGGACTCAGACCCTGAGGGCCAGCGCGTCGCTGATGGCCTCATCAACCAGTGGATTATGAAGGACCGCCACGTGATGTTGCTTGGCCAGCTTCTTGGGCGAACGGATGAAGCCACCATCGAGGACTTGTTCCCCTCCGCCTTCTATCTCCAGTACGTCAACCGCGCCTACGCGAAGGAGCTTGGCGGAAGACCGTTGAGCGAGGAGGAAGTGAGTCGCGACGCCCATCCGCACATCGTCCGGCGAATCGACGAGGCGCTGAAGGGGCGGGGGTTCCAGCCGAATTCCGAAGGGCGGGCGTTCAACAAGGGACGTCCCGCAAAACTTCTGCTTTCTGAGCTTCCGAAAGCGAACGCATCCACTTTGCCTGATGAATTGCTCAACAACTTCGAGAAGCTCTTCCAGCGGATCAACGAGGCCATGCCGGGGCTGCAGAACAAAAGTACGGAGGAGGCTGGCGCGTGATCCCCAAGGACTGCAGACGACTTGCCGAGATCGACTTCGCCCTGTCGGCGGTGAACGATGCGTGCGTTCGAGAGAACAACATCAAGACCCGCGTGGACAGCGGCCACATTTCGCTCCTGCACACTTGGTGGGCACGTCGCCCTCTGGCGTCCTGCCGGTCGCTTCTATTGACGCTCTTGCTGCCAGATCCTACCGACTGGCACTGCCCGAGGTCTTTCAAGGCGGTCGCCAGGAAAGAGCTCCAGCAGTTCCGAACGGTCGGCCCCTCCGACCTTGAGCTGTTGCGTGCCCTACTGGCGTTCGTCGCGGAACTCGCTGAATGGGACCTGGTGAACAAGGGAGGCTATGTCTCGACGGCGCGGAAACTGATCCAAGCGGCGCACGGTACGGCGCCCCACGTCTTCGATCCGTTTTCGGGTGGCGGCTCAATTCCTCTGGAGGGGTTGCGCCTCGGCTGCGAGGTGACGGCATCCGAGTTGAACCCGGTCGCCTGGCTCCAACTCAAGGTCGCGCTCGAATGGTGTGCCCGTTACGGGGACAATCTCCCCGATCTTTTCGAGGAGTGGTCGGAATGGGTCCTGAAGGAGACAGAAAAGCGCCTTGCTGAGTACTACCCGGCCGACGCGCAAAAGCGCAGGCCGCTCGCGTACCTCTGGGCGCGCGTCGTGAAATGCGAGGCCGCTGGTTGCGGCGCGACCATTCCGCTCGTCCGCAACCTGTGGCTGTCGCAAGCCAGGGGCAGGAAGAAGGCGCTCCGCATCCTCTATCCGAAGGATGGCCTTGAGCCATACGTCGAGGTCTACGAGCCGTTCAGCGACAAGGAAGTCGGATCTGGCACGGTCGCGCGCTTCAAGGCGAGCTGCCTGAAATGCCATAGGGTCACGCCGCGCGAGCGCGTACAGGCGCAACTGCGTTCGAGGCGCGGAGGTGCCGACGACGCCATCATTTTGGCGGTCGTTAGACAGAATCCAACTGGTCGCGGCAAGGATTACTACACGCCGGCTAAGGCCGACCTGGACGCTTGCACGAAGGCACACGCGGGAGCCAAGCGCGTCCAGCTTGAGATGCCGCCGTTTCCCCCGAACGATACGAGAGCGTTTCCACCTGGCCCCTACGGGATCACGACGTGGGCAGATACTCTCGCGCCCCGCCAGCGCTTCTCGCGTTGGGTCATCCACGAGGCCATCGAGGACGCGCTCAAGGCAGCGGAAGAGAAAGTCAAGGACAGAGACCTCCTCAACGCCCTGGCGGCATGCCTCTACATGGCCTACGCCGACAACGCCCAGTACCACACGTCCCTTTGCGTGTGGCTGTCGGAAGGCGTAAAGTCGGTCTTCATCCAGGGCTCGGGCGTCCCGATGCGCGCCGACTTCGTCGAGGGCAATCCGCTCAGTCCCAACTGCGAAGGCCTCGGCTACTCCGTCCGAAGCGTTCAAAGCGCCCTCCGATACCTTGCTTCGACGCGCTACCAGTCATCGTCTCCGCTTCTGGCGAACGCGCTCGACGCCATCCTGCCGGAGGAGTCGGTGGACGTCATCTTCACCGATCCGCCGTACGCGAACCAGATCCCTTACGCTCACCTCTCCGACTTTTTCTACGGCTGGCTCCGGCTCGGCCTACGCAATCGCCTTCCGCAGGCTTTTGCTGCACTGGAGACCGAGAAGGCACGAGAGCTGACAGAAAACCGCGCGGTCAGCGACGGCGGCATCCACGACCGGGAGTGGTACGAAAACCGGATGAAAGAGGCCTTCAGCCAGATGAAGCGAATCATCCGAGAGGACGGCGTCGGCTCGGTCGTCTTCGCGCACAAGGAGACGGACCGATGGGAGGCCCTGGTTTCGGCACTGGTGGACGCCGGCTGGCGAACGACGGGCTCCTGGCCGATAGCGACCGAACGAAAGCAGCGGATGCGCGGACAGGGCTACGCCGCTCTGGAGACGAGCGTGCATCTCGTCTGCCGCCCCCGTTCCGACGACGCGCCCGTGGGCGACTGGGGCGAGGTCCTGCGTGAGCTACCCAAGCGCGTCGGAGACTGGATGGAGCGGCTTCAAGCCGAGGGAATCCGTGGCGCGGACCTGGTCTTCGCATGCATTGGCCCTGCGCTGGAGGTGTTCAGCCGGTACAGGCACGTCGAGACCGCGGACGGGCAAGTGGTCAAGTTGCCGCAGTACCTGGAGAAGGTGTGGGAGGTGGTTGGCCGAACGGCTCTCGAACAGGTTCTCGGTACGGCCGAGGCAAAGGCACGGAACGGAGCCGCGGGAGCCGTCGAGGAGGACGCGCGTCTGACGGCTCTCTTCCTCTGGACGCTTCAAACGACCAACGGTCAATCGAAGATGGAGAGAGAGGAGCCTGCGGAGGACACAGAAGAGGAAGAGGGCATGCCCGCGAAGAGCAAGAAAGGCTACACGCTGGTGTTCGACGTCGTCCGACGATTCGCGCAGCCCCTCGGTATTGAGCTTCCCAAGTGGGAGGGACGCATCATCGAAATCGAGAAAGGACTCGTACGCCTCCTGTCGGTCACGGAGCGAGCCGAGCAGCTCTTCGGCGAGGACGGTGCCGAGGCTGTCGCCCACCAGCTTGAGCGCGATCCCATGCAGAACTTTCAGCAGGTCCTGTTTCCCAAGCTTCTATCAGAGAGGGCCCCGAAGATCCGCGGGAGAAAGCGCGGCAGGATCGCTCCCGATAGCGGATCGGTGGACCCCGAACTCAAGAAGGACCGTGAGGCAACGACGCTGGACCGGGTACATGCCGCGATGCTCCTACAAGCTGGAGGGCAGACGAACGGGCTCCGCGCGTTGATAAAGGCCGAGACGGAGCGCGGTCCCTACTTCAGACGCCTGGCTAACGCGCTCTCCGCCCTGTACCCGAAGAGCAGCGAGGAGAAGCGCCTCCTCGACGCAATGCTGTTGGCGGTCCCGAAATGATGGCAATGAGCCCGAAGACGGCCACAAGAGGAGTTTGGCAGCTGGCGGCGGGGCAGGCGTCCCGGCCGTATGCGGACGTCTTCTTGAAGTACGGCGTCGGCCTCATCGGTCCGGGAGACGCGGGCCCGTGGAAGCCGGAACGCGACGACGACGAATTCGAGGGTGGCTTCGTGCGTCGCTTCGCTAGCGAGGTCCAGGTCGGCGACGTCTTCTTGCTCCGCACGGGTATCTCGAAGATCTGCGCGGTCGGTATCGTGGCCAGCGATTACCTGTATCTGAACCAGTTCGATGACGTGAGCGGCTGGGATCTCCAGCACGCGCGCCGCGTGCGGTGGTGCAAGCTCCCCCAGGAACACACATTCACGACCCCAGTGTTCGGGGCAAACCCGACCAGGTGCTCGCGGACGTGGAACACCGAGGTCGTGGACTTCGCGGATCGCTTCCTCAACTCACCGCCAACGCACTGGCAGACAGCCGCGTTGCCGGAGCTTCCGGCGGAGGAACCGCCCCTCGAGGACGTGCCGACGGCCCTTCAAGGCCTCGTGGCGGCTGCCAACGACCTCGTCCCCTTACTATGGGACCGGCAGACCTTCGGCGAGCACCCAAGCGAGGACGAGCTGATCGCCCACTTCGTGGTTCCGTTCTTGGGCGCGCTGGGCTGGCCGCCGGAGCGCATCGCCGTCAAGTGGCGGTACATCGACGTGGCGGTGTTCCGGGCTCTCCCACGGACCCCGGAGAACTGCCACCTGGTGATCGAGGCGAAGCGCCTCGGAGCGGGTGTGGAAGGAGCCCTGGAGCAGGCGAAGGGCTACGTGGAGGCGCTCGGTACGCCCCGGGATGTGGTCGTGACCGACGGCATCCGCTACCGGATGTATTCGTGCCAGAGCGCGTTCGAGCCGATAGCCTACGCGAACCTCGGGCGGCTGAAGAAGTCCGCGGCCGAGCTGTTCGCGCGCATGAAGAGACCATAGGAGGACCGTCATGGAACCCTGGTACAAAGTCGCTACGCCGCGAAAGGAGGTCCGGGAAGGACGGTCCTTCAACCCAGATGAGTTCGCCATCGCTCTTGAACAGGTCGTGGTGAAGACGGCCCCGGAGGACTACCGCGAACCGAAGCAGTTCTTCTCCCGCACCTGCTTTACGAGGGCGCTGCGCGAGCATGCCGGCATGGTCCTTCGCAGGCTCTCGGGCAAGACCGACAACACCGCGCCGGTCCTGACCCTGATCACCCAGTTCGGCGGCGGCAAGACGCACACGCTGACTGCCCTGTACCACCTCGGTACGAGCGGCGAGAAGGCGGCCGGTTACTCGGGGGTTTCCGATCTGCTGCGCGACGCAGGCCTCTCGGCGGTTCCCAAGGCGCGGGTGGGTGTCTTCGTGGGAAACGCATGGGACCCGCAGGACGGCCGAGAGACCCCGTGGATCGACATCGCCCGCCAGCTCGCGGGCGATAAGGGCGTCGAAGCGCTCGGGACTGCAGCGAAGGCGACCCCGCCGGGGACGGAGTCCATCGCCCGCGTCTTCAAGGCGGCGGACGCGCCAGTTCTCCTCCTGTTCGACGAGGTGCTCAACTTCCTCAACCGGCATCGCGGCCTGGCCGAGTCCTTCCATGCCTTCATCCAGAACCTGACCGTCGCCACGACGGGAACGACCGAAGGCGCGGTGGTGATCAGCCTCCCGCGCAGCCAGGTCGAGATGACCGACTGGGACATGCAGTGGCAGGACAGGATCACCAAGATCGTCCGCCGCGTTGCCAAGGACCTCATCGCCAACGACGAGACGGAGATCAGCGAGGTCGTCCGGCGGCGACTCTTCGAGGACCTGGGAAGCGAACGTTCTAGGAAGAACGTGGCGAAGGCCTTCGCAGACTGGTGCTTCGAACGGCGCGCGCAGCTCCCGCCGGAGTGGACGGCCGTGGACACGGCGGCGACGGAAGCGAAGGCGAGGGAGTTCCTCCTTCGGCGGTTCGAGGCGTGCTACCCGTTTCACCCGGCCACGCTCTCGGTCTTCCAGCGGAAGTGGCAGGCGCTCTCGCAGTACCAGCAAACACGCGGGACGCTGGCGATGCTGGCCCAGTGGATCGCCATCGCCTCCCAGGAGAGCTTCCGCAAGGCGCGCACGGAGCCCCTTATCACCCTCGGGTCGGCTCCGCTCTTCGACCCGGGATTCCGCAGCGTGATCCTCGGCCAGTTGGGTGAGTCCCGGCTCGTCGCGGCCATCGACGCGGACATCGCCGGCGAGCAGGCCCACGCGAAGGCGCTGGACGCCGACACGAAAGGTCCGCTCCGTGACATCCACCGCCGCGTCGGAACGGCGATCTTATTCGAGTCGTCGGGAGGCCAGACGGACAAGGTCGCGCACCTGCCGGAACTTCGCTTCGCCCTCGGCGAGCCCGAGGTGGACACGACGTCCGTTGATAACGCCGCCTTCGCGCTTGAGGACAAGTCCTACTTCATTCGCAAGGTGGGCTCGGACGGGTTCAAGATTGGCCACCAGCCCACGATGAAGAAGGTGGTCAGCGACCGGCGGGCGTCCCTGGACGAAGAGACCGAGATCAAGCCCGCCATTCGCAAGCTCGTCGAGGACGAGTTCCGGCGGGGCGCCAGCATTCCTGTTGTGCCATTCCCTCGGGAGGGTGCGGAGGTGACGGACACCCCGAGGCTGAAGCTCGTCATCGCGGAGCCGGAGGCCGAATGGACGGGCGGCGGGTCGTTGCGGGGACAGATCGCGGAATGGACCAAGCAGTGCGGCAAGTCTCCGCGCCTCTACCCAGGATCGCTCGTGTGGTGCATCAAGAAGCCGGGCCGGGACCTGCGCGAGAAGGTGGAGCTGTGGCTCGCCTGGAAGCGTGTCGCCCGCGAAGTGGCTGACGGCACGCTGGGCGGAGACTTTGACCGGTCGGATCGCGCCGACCTTCAGTCGAAAGTCGCGGGCGCAGAAGACGCCGCCAAGGACGAGGTTTGGGGTGGCTACCGGTTCGCCGTGATCGCCGACCAGCAGGAACCGGATGGTATCAAGACCATCGACCTCGGGGCCGGACACTCCAGCAGCGGCGAGACTCTGTGCGGCAGGGTCATTGCCGCGCTCAAGTCGGCGGCACTCCTCAACGAGTCCGTCGGCGCGGGGTACATCGACCGGAACTGGCCGCCTGCGCTGAAGGAATCCGGGGCGTGGCCGCTCGCCAGTCTGCGGCAGAGTTTCCTGAACGGCTCGCTCACGCGGTTGCTCGACCCCGACACGACCCTGCGGGGGAAGGTCGTCGAGTTCGTCGGGAGGGGTGACTTTGGCCTGGCCTCGGGCCAGAGACCAGATGGAACCTACGAGCGGGTCTGGTTCCAGGAACCCGTCACCGCCGACGAGGTTGCCTTCGAGTCGGGAGTCTTCCTGCTGACGAAGGCCAAGGCGGAGGCCCTCAAAACGGGCGTCCCGGTGCCCGTTCCGGGGCCCGAACCGCAGCCGGGTCCTTCGGTGCCGGGCCCTGGACCCGGCCCCGAACCCGAGCCTGGGCCGGGGCCCTTGCCGGGTGTTCAGGCGAAGACCATCCGGCTCATCGGTGCTGTCCCACCCGAGCTATGGAATCGGCTGGGGACGAAGGTCCTGCCGAAGCTCCGGTCGGGCTCCAATCTCAAGGTCGGCGTCGACTTCTCCGTGACTGTCAACCGCGATGTCGCGGGGAGCCTGACGTCGGACCTCCGACAGATCCTGGATGACCTGGGGCTTGCGGACAAGGTGCAGATCCGTGACGCATGATGGGTCCGGGCTTGGGTTGCCGATGAATGTAGTGTGTCCCCGGTTCCGCGTGACGGGAGCCTTTCAGCAGAGGACGCCGGAATGGCCGCAGACGTAGTCCAGGATGATGACGGTCCGCAGCACCTCAAGCAGGTCTCGCGGGTCAAGCACATCATCCTGCAGAAGTACCTGCCTTCGTGGGAGGTCATCCTGGGCTCCAAGAATCGACGGCTCTGTTACTTCGATTGTTACGCGGGTCCCGGAGTCTACGAGTTCGAGGGCCAAAAGCTTGATGGCTCGCCCATCATCGCGGTGCGGGCTGCCCAAGAGTATCTCGCCAAGGTAAAGAACCACCAGATGACTGTGATCCTCGTCGAGAAGGACGAAAAGCAGAGGGCGTCGCTCGATGCGGAGCTGAAGCGAGTGCAGCCCTACGGACAGGGACTGCAGGTGCACGTGATGGCGGAGGACGTCAAAGAGTTCGTGCCGAAGCTCCTCGGCCAAGTTCCGAACCTTGCACCGTCGTTCTTCATGGTCGACCCGTATGGCCACCCGCTGACGGTTCCGATCCTGAACGACATCCTGAAGCGCTCCCAGACGGAGGCGCTCATCAATTTCATGTTCTACCGGATCAACATGGATGCCGGCAATCCGAAGGTGCAACACCACCTCGACGAGATGTTCGGCAACGACGAGTGGCGGACGCAGGCGTTCTTGCAGCAGAGCGGGTGGAAGCGCGAGCAGGGCTTCCTCGAGTACTTCAAGTCGAAGATCGACACACACTACAAGCTGCCGTTTCGCATCCGGTTTGACGTTGAAGATGAAATGGCCCGAAGCCGCACGAAGTACTACCTCATTCACGCATCCAACCACCCCAAGGCGGCTTTGCTCATGAAGGAGGTGATGTGGCCGCTGGGTGACGAGGAAGGCCTGTTCGATTTCAGCGGCGAGAAGCACGGCATGCTCTTCTCGAGTTCTCCGCGCGAAGAAGAGCTGCGGCAGGTACTCCTGCGGGAGTACTCCGGGAAGCAGGTCGAGTTTGATCAGCTGCGCGAAGAAACCTGGGATCTGCCCTTCATCGAGAAGCACTATCGCTCCGTCGTGAAGCAGCTGAAGGAAGAAGGTCTCGTCGAGATCACGCCGGTCAGCTCCAAGACGGACCGTGGTCTGCAGAAGAGAGACCGCGTGCGCTTTCTCCCGCCGAAGGGAGGAAGGAGCAGATGAGCCAGAAGTCGGCCATAGAGTGGACCGACTCGACCTGGAACCCCGTCACGGGCTGCAACAAGGTCAGCCCGGGGTGCAAGCACTGCTACGCCGAGACCTTCGCCGAACGCTGGCGCGGCATCCCGGGTCATCCCTATGAGCAAGGCTTCGACCTCCGCCTGTGGCCGGATCGTCTTGAGCTCCCTCTCACTTGGAAGAAGCCCCGGACGATCTTCGTGAACAGCATGAGCGATCTCTTCCATGAGAAGGTGCCTCTCGACTTCATCCAGAGAGTATTCAGCACGATGGAGAGGGCCTCGTGGCACACGTTCCAGATCCTCACCAAGCGATCGGAGAGACTGGCCGAGCTCGCCCCCGATCTGAGCTGGCCTCCGAACGTGTGGATGGGCGTGTCGATTGAGACCGCCAAGTACCTGTGGCGCGCCGACCACCTTCGGAAGGTGCCAGCCGCCGTGAGATTCCTTTCGCTGGAGCCGTTGCTAGGCCCGCTTGGAGCGCTTGACCTTTCCGGCATCCACTGGGTCATAGTCGGCGGGGAGAGCGGGCCCGGCGCGCGGCCCATTGAGGCGAAGTGGGTAAGGGAGATTCGGAAGCAGTGCCGCGCAGCAAGCGTGCCCTTCTTCTTCAAGCAGTGGGGCGGCGTGCAGAAGAAGAGGAATGGCCGCGTCCTCGACGGCCGGACGTGGGACGCCATGCCGAAGGGCCAGGTTCTCGAACTGGAATTGCGGTGACCCGCCCTACGGGACTTGCGACACCAGCTCCTGGAACTTTGCCTTCTGGTCGGTAGCGTTCTCGAGTTGCGCGATGGGCCGGAGCGCCCGCTCGGTGATAGCCGGGCGGCGGACCATGTCAGAACTTGCTGCTGGACGTCGGGTGCAAGGCGGAGCAGGCCCATGATCTGGGTGACCCGGGCGCGGGTGATGCCTTCCTGGCGGGCAATGGCCGCTGGTTGGAGGCCTCGCCGGACGCCAGAAGAGCCTGCCACTCGAGGGCCTTGCGGAGGAGCTCGACCACCCGGGGCATGGGACTCCTTCGGCGGCTTGGGCTTTCCCCGAGGCGGCGGGATGGCCGAGACCATCTGGGCGGCGGGCACCCGGCGCGTCAGGCGGCCCACGTTGGCGTTTTCGAAGACCCCCCTTGGGCCCGAGGGCAATCTCGACCGTCTGTTCGCGGTACGCGGCCACGGGCGCGCCGTTCGGGCCGTCCATGGCGACGTGGACGATGCGGAACCAGACCTCGGGCTCTGCGAGGCTGGCCCGGCCGTTTAGTAGACCGGTACATTCGGGGAGCCATCTATTTTTCTTGGGCTTACACCACCCGCTCCTTCCCTGAACTGTGCCACTGTGCCCATTTTTGCCCCCTCTGAATCAAACGTCGGGGCATTTGCCAGCTTCTCCACAGCCTCACGGGGCGCTGTAGCGCCGATGTGGCCATAATCCTTTGCCATCCGAACCGCCATGCTCGGACTCCCTCCCATGATGTCCTCCTCCGGCGTACGACGCATTCCTACATCACATCCATCGGGCTGAATGTTGGCCCACAGCATTTTCGTAGAGGAGCTGACAACTTTCTTGAATTTGTGCTTGCGGTAAGCATCGAAATATGCGACAATACACACGGGGCACTTGGGCAAACGGGCGAAGCCGCGATGTGAGATTCATCCCAACCAAGACCTGGCACTGGTTTGTCCGGTATGCATCGCGGAAGCGTTTTACGAGGAAAGAGAGATGTTTGAACGGTTAAAGGCCAAGGCGGAAGCGGAGGGACGCGACATCACGGACAGCGAGCTGGGCGAGCTTTTCTATTGCGCCAGTTCCGTGCCGCAGCAGTTCAAACGGTTCGCATCGTATTTGGGCGCTCTCGGCGGACAGGCACGCAAGAAGGCACTCAGCGCTAAGCGCCGCCGGGAAATTGCCAAGCTGGCAGCGGAAACGCGCTGGAAAAATCAGAAAAGGCAGTCCAAGCAATAACTGTTCCCCTTGGGCGTGAAAAGGAGGCACGCCAACAAAAGGCAGTACCGATGAACGCTGATGTATCCCCTGCATCTGTTCTTTTCAACCCCTCTCTGTTTTCCGCTCTGCCCTTCGCACAGGCGTTCGACATCTGGCTGGAGTCGCGCAAAGGTAGGCTGGCTATGCGCGATCCAGGGTCATCTCGCGGGGGAATTCCGGCGGAGGCTGAATCCGTCTGGGTGAAATCAGCCGCCACTGGTGCTGTAGACCCGCGACCTGCCCAGGAAAGGCCCATGTCACCCGGAAACGGCCTTGCCGGGGTACTGTCGGCAACGTGGCAATTCTTCTGGAGGCTGGCATGAACTTGGAGTTGTACGGCTACGCCTTAGGCGAGACGCTTGCGTCCGGCGACGAATCCGATCTGCCGGAGCCGGAGCCGCCTGTAGAGCACGCCCCAGATTGTGACTGCCGCCAGTGCCAGCAGGAACCGTTCTTCCGTGGCATCAGCGAGGCGATACGGGCGCACATTCTGGCGACAGAGGTACCGGAGGCCGACGGTCAGGATGCTGCAGATTTTGCAGCAGAAAACCCCAGTATTTATAGACTTGGCCTCAGCGCCAAGGCTGAGTCCTATGCGGGTTCTGGAGCGAGATCAGCCAGTTTCGGCGCCGATGGCAAGGACGAGCATGCCCAATATTCAACGGGACTGCCACGTGAACCGGGCAGGACAGGTTCAGGGTACGAGATACTCGACTCAAGGGAACTGGCGCGCAGATGGCGCGTGCCAAAGACCTGGGTAGAGGAACAGACGCGCCGCCGCTGTTCTGATCCGATTCCCCATATAAGGCTGGGAAAGTACGTCCGGTTTGAATGGGGATCGCCGGAACTGGAGCGGTGGTGGGCGCGGAGACGAAAAACTAGGAGGTGAACCGATGGGCCAAGTGCTGATGTATCCCAAGGACTTGTTCGCCAGGACAAGTCCGGGTTCAAAACCGGCCCCAGCTACGCCGCCGGTTACTCCCAATCCCAAGCGCAGAAAGCGCCGTGAACGGGAGAGTGGCGCGGGCCATATCTTCCTGAGTCATGGAGCGTGGTTTCTCCGCTACTGGGATGTGGAGATGACCGATGGCAAGTTGGAGCGCAAACAAAAATGCACGAAGCTGGCCAACGTGGAAGCGGGCTATCGCAGCAAGGAACCACCGGCGGAGATCGTGGACATTGCCGGGAGGTTTATGGCCCGCCTCAGGGCCGCTGAGCGCAAACCACAATCCACTCAACTGTTGTCAGAGTACGTAGAGCGCGAATATCTCCCGTACACCGAGCAGCACAAGGCGGTATCCACCCATCACGGATATCAGACCCATTGGCAGATGCTAAAGCCGTGGTGTGAAGATCTGCGGATGAGGGATACCGAAACCTGCGACCTGCAACGCATCTTTGAGCAGATGGTTCGGCAAAAACCCTACAGCACAGAAACATTGAAACACCTGAAGTCATTTCTGAGCGGTGTGTTCAGCAAGGCCATCCGGGATGGCGTCATGCCTCCTGGCTTCGCCAACCCTGTGCGCGAGGTGAAGCTGCCGAACGCACGCGATAGCGAGGAAACACATGCCTACAGCCTGGAGGAGGTGCAAACGATGCTGGCCCTTCTGCCGGAGCCATCGCGCACTGCTGTGGCTGTGGCCGCTCTTACCGGCCTGAGCCGCAGTGAAATTCGCGGGCTGCGCTGGGAAGATTTGGCCGAGGTGGTGTTCGACGACGGAGAGAAGGGGCTGGCTCTGCACATCGTTCGCAAGGTCTGGAATGGGATCGAAGGCAGGCCCAAAACGAGAAATCGCAAAGGCTATGTGCCCGTGATCCCGCCGCTGGCAAAGGTGCTGGAGCAGCATCGGCTGCGCTGCGGTAATCCGGCGACTGGGTGGATTTTCCCGAACGAAGAGGGCAAGCCAGCCTGTTTGAACAACCTTCTCAACCGTCAAATCCTGCCAGCGCTAGAACACTGCGCGGAGTGCGGCAAGGCGAAGGGCAGTCACAATGCCAAAACCGGGCATGCGTTCAGGCTGCGCCAGCCAAGGGCGTGGCATGGCTGGCATGCCTTCCGGCGCGGCCTAGCTACAAACCTGCATCGGCTGGGTGTGCCGGACAAGGTGATCCAGATGATTCTGCGCCATGCCGATGTGAGCGTCACCCAGAGGTGCTACATCAAGACCGTGGACGCTGACGCGGCTAAGGCTATGAGAGCCTTGGAGAAGGTGCTGCCCCAGTCATTTTGTGCAGCATTTGTGCAGCAAAATCCTGCCTCTACTTCCCCTAACTGATTGAAAAATCGTGGAGGCCCTGGGCAGATTCGAACTGCCGACACGCGGTTTAGGAAACCGCTGCTCTATCCATCTGAGCTACAGGGCCGTGGCTGCGCAGGTTTATGCTTCCTCTTTAATTTTACTATGCTCACTGCGGCAGACCTGCTCGGCGGCATCACGCAGAATCGCGCTATTGCCGGACGCCGCCCACAGCCGCGACACGGGAAGGGCGCACAAAATCCACCAGCATGGGAAGCATTGTGCGATAGAAGCGCATTCGCGCGCCGCGATAGGTCTGCGCACCGGCAAACATGTCTAGAATCAAGCGCTGGAAATGGCGGCTGCGGGTAAGGAACTGGGTCATGCGCTCGATCACGGGGGCGCCCAGGAAAGTGCCGCAGTAGAACCGCTCGGCGACTGTGGCCGCGAGCACAAGGTCATTCAGGAAATCGCGGCGCACGGCTTCCGCGTACGCCTGCGGACGGTCTGCGATTAACGCATCCGCCAGCAACTCGGCAGAGCGCATTGCGAAGTAGAGGCCTTCCCCGGTGATAGGGTC